>JGI24891J29808_1000041_pt1 | contig 174988 bp, 165 predicted proteins | sample FreactcultuFSWF8_FD_29808 | JGI IMG/M metagenome (IMG submission 29808) | reverse complement strand
CCCTAACCCTAAACCTAACCCTAACCCTAACCCTAACCCTATTATAATAACTAAGAGCATTAGCATTACATCTTTATATAGTCTTTCTTCTTAAGTAGTAGCTAGTAATAGTACTTTACTATTAACTATAAGGGAGACAACTCTATAGAAGGTATAGATGTCTTAGGTAACGCTATAGGAGAGACTCTTAGAATAGGAGAATAGCGTAATCTCGACACTTCTTAAGTGTTAGATAAATGGAACATAGTAAGAACATAGCACGATAGAGAGCTTAAGGTTATTAATAGGAACGTTACAAAGATAGATTACTTACTTTAGTTAAAGCGTACTAGATACCTGCAGCATCTTGCTAGAAGAACTTTAAACATCTCTCGCATAGTAGTTAGCTCCTAGATAAAGACGAATAAGAACTATAGCATGTTTTAAGACTTGTTAACTTGCTAGTTAAGAAATGCGTCGCTAGTCTATCGACACTCGATTAGGAAGCCTATAGATGGCTAAGGAGTGCAAAAATGTCCGAGGTTAATGTTAGACCGCTTGCAAGACTACAAAACCCCGATTCTTAGCTTCGGTATGCTAGCTATTAGAAGAGATTCATCTGCTACATCTTAAGGATTATGTAAAGTTATGATGAGCATGATGGTAGAAACGCCATCCGACAGCACAGACGTCATTAGCAAAGCCGTAGCAGAGAAGTGTTACGTGATGGTTCTAGTGGCGATGGCGACGACAGCAGTGCCCAAAGTGACGACGGTTCTAGTGGTGATGATGATCAAAGTCTCGACGTTCCCGCACGGGCCAGCTAAACCTCTCCTTCGCCGGGGCATGGTGAAGCAAAAAATAAGTAAGACTAAACTCATGATTTCATTCTGTTGCGTACTTTATAAGGTCCTGCCTTAGTGTACTACACTATCTTACGTCTTCGTTACATCTCGGTACTTACGGTTGCGGAACCATTAGATCTTCTCGACAGTCGAGACTCCCATCTTTTCCATCTCGGTAGAGGGCCTGGGGAATTCCTTGCCATACGGCATGACTCCAGCTCTGCGTTGAGCAATCTCCCTCTCTAGTCGCTCGCGAACCTCGGGCGATCTTGCGAACAGCGCATCAATCTCCTCAAGGGTCTTTCCAGTCGCTGTCAAGAACGGTTAGCAAGGTGTCGCACGGGAGAGCGAAGACGGCGGACCATGACTTACTCTCAGGACACAGGAAGTAAACGTATGCAGCAGCCAGGAAGCAGCACAACAGTGGCCAGATGAAGATCTTGGGGCCGACAGCATTGATGCCGGTACCACCTCCAAAGACCATGACGAAAGTCGAGAACCATTCACCTGCAGCTCCAAGACTGCCGGCAACGTGTCGGTACTTTAGTGGCGCAATCTCTGGTCCGTAGACCCAGCAAGTGCCGAGCCAACCAAAGGCAAAGACGACTTCGTACAGGATGATGATTGCGACAGCGGCCCAGTTGGTGGCAGCAGAAGACTTGTTCGCTGGCAGTGTCGTAAGAACGATGTAGATAAGCATGCAGACGCCACAGCCAAGGGCGGACCTGGTTTCAAAAGGGTCAGCGACGGTATTCGTAGAGGTGACAAGCAACAGGGCATGTGGAAGTGCCTGCGGGATAGCATTCCAGTTGAGACTCACCAGATCATCATAGCGCGACGCCCAACTTTTTCAATGTACCAGATGGGAGGATACGATGCGACAGCAAAGCATGTATTCAAAACACCCGCGAGTATACCAGACAGAAGCGGCGAGTAGTTGAGGTTTGTGAAGATCTGCGTAGAGAAGTAGACCAACATGTTGATACCGAGGAATTGTTGTGCCTGAGCTTGTCAATACACGGTCTCGAACGAGAAAATAGCAAGGACATGAACATACCCAATTGATCAAGAAGGATGTACGCAGACGACGACCGAATTGCAGCTCAGTGTTGTCCCAGAACAATGTAACGATGCTGATCTTTCCGGTCTCATCCTCCTCTTCAAGCGAAGCCATGATCTCAGCCTTGACTGCTTGTACTGATTGATGACCAACTGGCAACATGTGCAGACGAGCCAAGACTTTGTCACCTTGCGCTTCACGGCCTCGAGCGTAGTACCAACGAGGAGTATCTGGCAGCATGAAGAGGAGAATGGCGGAAAAGTTTGCGAAGCAGGCCTGCAGTGCCAAAGGAATGCGCCAAAGCCATGGGTGTCTGTCGAGACCTTGCACGAATCCGAGATCGATCCAGTATGCAAGAGCGACACCGGTGATAAGAAGAGCGAGTTGGTACGAAACTTCGGGTCCACGCTCGCTGGCCTCGAGGGACATCTCGGCCTATTTGGCAGGTAAGTCATTGCGTGAACCGATGAACGACACAACTACTTACCATATAAGTAGGAACAGCACTGGCGATACAACCAATACCAGCCCCAGTGACGATACGACCAACGATCATCTGGCCGACAGAGTAGGTCGAAGCCTGAAGAAGTGCGCCGATATTGATGAGGAGACATCCAAGTAGAATTGTGCCCTTTCTACCAATCTGCATGCCGAAGAAACTGACACAGAGCGACATGACTCCTGCCGCGAGGTTGTAGACAGAAGCGATGACAGGGATGATCTGTCAGAGAGAACAAAAGTCAGACAGTGAGTCATGGTGTTCTGCGAGGAAGATCACTCACAAAAGCTCCTTGAGGGTTGCCGATGGCCGCACGAAACTGGGGCGTCTCTTGGATGCCACCGAGAACTCCAGCATCCCAGCCATAAAGCATGAAGGCAGAACCACAAGCCGCACTCATGATTCTGTAGAGCGTCTTGCCCTGAATCTTGTCGAGAGAGCCCGCCATGACTTGTCAAGATAGAAGTGTAGAGATGCGGAGATGAAGATGTATCGAGATGAATCAAGATGAATCGAGATGAAACAATGGATCTCCCTGGGGCGGATGTCGTATATATAATCATCTTTCTTTGTGTCGTCGATCCGGTCTCGCCCAAAGTCCAGTATGAACATGCTTCTTCCGGGATGGTCGCAAGTCACGACGTATCGGAACGTCCGCTCTGAGCGATGGGCGTAAGGTTATCGTTCACCCACATTGCACGTGTAGTGATGCGGGGATCTGGGGTGTTCTGGGGAAGTTCAGGAGCCAGATTCCGCGCAGAGAGAGGCCAGATGTCGCGTAGAGTTGTGGTTGTAGCTGATACAGCGAGTTCTGCCCGAAGCTGCTCCTCAAAGCTGTTGATCAGTCGCCACAAAGCTCTGTACCTCAAGCCATGGCGCATGCTTTCACAAAGCTTATCCTGGAACCGAAAAACATGGCGCCGATTCGGCGGGACTTGGAGCAGAGACGGGCGCGGACGGTGTGTGATCGATCAACCTTGTTTGATTGTCTTGTGCGGGCGGACGACTTTGGTGATTTGAAGCGCAGCAGCTGTTGCGAACTGCAGGCGCGGGATAGTCAAGCGCGGCGATCGCCGAGACACATCGTTGCCGGCGACGACAGCGTTCGATGCGGGGTATAGACTTGTAGAAGGCGGGGTAAGGGACGGTCTACCGCTGTGACGGCGGCACCCTGAAGATCACTCATCATCTCATCTTTCGGATGACCATCGACTTCCTCAAACCTACTTCTATCTTTCACCTGTTAAAGATGTCTTCAAAAATCCGTCCCTTCAAGGTCGACATTCCAGATGATGAAGTGGAGCGCTACTATCGCAAGATTAAAGACACACGAGTTCCTACACAAGACATCGTACCTAGAGCAGGTACAGATTATGGCTTCACCACCGAGTGGGCAACGGAGTTGTATCAAATCTGGACAGACAAGTACGACTGGCGCGAGCAAGAGAAGGAGATCAACCAATGGAATCACTTCTTGACCGACGTCGAAGACTTTACAATTCACTTCATTCATCATCGATCAGAGAATTCTGATGCCATCCCTCTTTTGCTTGTGCATGGCTGGCCGGGGTCCTTTTACGAGTTCAGCCAAGTGATCAACAAGTTGAGCTCCAACTCTACATCACCCTCGTTTCACTGCGTCGTACCAAGCCTTCCTGGTTTCGGATGGTCGAGCGGGCCACCTAAGGGCTGGACATTACAACAAACTGCTCGACTCTTTCACACATTGATGCAACGTCTCGGCTACGAGAAATTCTGTGTTCAGACCGGCGACTGGGGTCACTGGATCGGACGCGAACTTGGTGCAAACTACTCCGACTCTTGCAAAGTCGTGCACTTCAACTTCGCACCCGCACCTCTGCCGGAGAATGTTAACTTAACAGCTCGCGAGAAGGAAGTGCAAGGTAGAGTCGATGACTGGCTGGAGAACCACATGGGATACGCCATCATGATGCGTACACGACCTCATACAATCGGCTGGATGCTACAAGACAACCCAGTCGGCATCATGGTCTGGCTTGGGGAAAAGTACAACGAAGCCGCTGACCCGGAAAAACAGAAGTCTTTGGAGTGGAAGAAGCATATCCTAACCACGGTCTCGATCTACTACTTCAGCAATTGCATCATGACCTCGAGTCTACCATATTACGAGAACATCAGACACGAGAACTTTGCAGCTTTTGCCATGAAGCCAGAGAATAGAATCAAAGCACCATTCGGATACACGAGCTTCTACTGGGACACGGAGCCCAGCTCTCAAAGGGCAGTCGAGAGAACGGGCAATTTGGTTTTCTATCGCGAAAGAAACGACGGTGGGCACTTTGCATGTCTTGAATGTCCTGATGGTATTGTGGAAGACCTCAGGGAGATTGTCACGGAGCATTGGAACAAGTAAAGTGTAGCGGTTCTGAATACTGGAAGTAAACGATTTCCACTTTGTCGCAATACTGTTCATGTTGACTCCTTGTTGGTTTGATCTTCTGAATTTATCTCGGTACTTAGCACGGTAGGCCCCAATAACAGTCCGCGAGGAACGTCGACAACGATAGTCGCGTGGGCGTCCTTCTCGTGCTGAGCTGTAGGACAAGGTTTCTCGTCAATATTGCTGCAGGGTTATGGAACCATAAATAGCACCATCGCACGGTGGACCAAGCGGGCTTGATTGTGATGAGTGAGTATGTATCAGGGAACAGGGGGGGTTTCTCCAGACAAACTTCAAGCGATTGCCAGACCTGGGTGGGAAAGTGCATGGCGAAAAGACGGAGAAAAGGAGATTCGTCGGAGGAAGCTTGCAGATACCCCAGGGACAAAGCGCTACAAATCTCCTAATCGAACAACGAGATGCGCCACATTCCAGTCCGGGGCCATGCAAGCATGCAAGTGATGGACGGACCGGCGTCCCCGCCTTTTGAAATCAACCCCGCATGTTCGATCCGACGGACACGGACCCCGCAGATGATCGGGATGCCGAAAAAGCGATGGTGTCATTGCGACAAGTTTTGTATATGTTGCGCCCATCGACAGGAGCACACCGACATGATGCCACCACCTTCCGCCTTCATCCCGAAAGACGTACAACATGCCTTCTCTCAATCCGACGCACATTGACGACGAGCGATGGCAGCACGGCTTTGCCTTTGTCGATGAGGCCAGGGAAGTCAGGATTCATTACATCGACTGCCCTCCCGAGGGAAAGCAAGAGAGAGGCACCGTTCTGCTGATCCACGGCTACCCAAACACCTCCTACCAATGGCGACATGTCATCACCCCCATCTCGAACGCTGGCTACAGAGTGATTGCGCCAGACTACCGCGGCGCCGGCGACTCTTCGCATCCACGATCTGGCTACGACAAGGTCACCGTCGCCGACGATCTCTACAAGGTCGTCCATGACCATCTTGGTACGTGTCGCAAGCGCCGCCCGTCCCTTCCCCTCTTCTCTGTCCTTCTCAACCCCTCTCTCGGGCTCTCTCCACGCGCACCGACTGACTGACACCCTGCGCAGCCATCACATCCAAGATCCACGTCGTCGGTCAAGACATCGGCGGCATGATCGCCCACGCATACGCCGCAAGCCACCCAGACCACACCCGCTCCGTCATGTGGGGCGAATGTCCCCTCCCTGGCTCGACGCCCTACGAATCCGGCTTCAAGAACTCGCCTGGCATGTGGCACTTCACCTTCCAACAACAACTCGACCTGCCCGAGATGCTCACTCAAGGGAAAGAGAAGATCTACATCAAACACTTCTACGACCGCCTCTGCTTCAACCCGGCCGGCATCGGTCCAAGAGATGTCGACCATTACGGCGCCAGCTTCTGTCAACCGGGCGCCATGAGAGCTGGCTTTGACTTGTACCGCGCTTTCCCCCAGGACGCCAAAGACAACCAAGCCATGTTGAGAAGAGATGGACAGCTGAACATTCCTTCGGCTGCGCTGAGCGGCGAGATGAGTCTGCTGAGAGAAGTCGCCATGGACCAGACAAAGGAGTTCTATACACAAGCCGCCGAGGTCATTGTGGCTAGGAGTGGACACTGGACTGCTGAGGAGAACCCCGCCAGTTTCGTCGAGGGTGTTGTATCGTTCATCAAGAAGCATGATTAGTAAAGCTCAATGAATGTTATGATTACACTCACTGCTACAAGAGTCTGCGCGTTGAGTACATCCGCCGTGAAAGGAAGACGTGAGCGTCCTTGTGATGTACAATACAAAGTGGTCGGCCCCAACGCTCCAAAGTCAACGCCCTCCGGTTCCACGCCCTCCATCGCTTCAGATAATGCGAATGCGAACCACAAGCTGCACGGTCGTGCCCAATGCGCTTATCCATCCAGCCCGAAGAATGCTCAAGAGGAAGACGAGATACGAACTCGGACGGGTGTTCTGTGAGCTTCGGTCTCGGCTTCCACGGTTCACGCAAGCCAGTCAGGCCTCACAAGAGCTCAATAAGATCAGCAACAATATTCTTACAAGAGAATCAGTCGACCGTTATCTTTCTACAGATACAGATGCATACACCGCAAAACCAATTCGTTTCCCAACTCTGCACCCTCCTGTCGCACAACTCTTTCCATCAATCATCCTCTATCTGAGCCTGGCTCCATGCTACGTTTTTATGAATCTGACAGGGCCGTCATGAATTGCTGACCATCCTGTTCTTCTCGCAAAGCTTAGTCCATGCGTTTGAATCTAGACATCCTGACCAGCAGTGGTGACAATCCCTCGAACGGGAGGTGCAGGACCACCAAGTCCGAGAGAAGTCAGAAGAGCAACGAGCTCAGGAGATAGGTCCTCGAGAAGGCCCGGAGCTTGACGCTTCTTGACATCTTGGCCGACGGTGGTGATAACGTCATCAACCGGATGAGCAAGACCACCGAGACCAAGGGAAGTCAGTAGAGCAACGAGTTCGGGACACAAGTCCTCGAGAAGATCAGGTGCCTGACGTTTCTTCACATCTTTGCCAGGGGTGTCAGCAATGTCTCCAACTGGTGGGGAGAGACCAACTAGGCCCAGGCGGTCGAGCAAATCGACGAGTCCAGGAGATAGATCTTCGAAAAGGCCAGGTTCTCGACGCTTCTTGACGTCCTTACCGAGAGTATCGACGATATTACCGACAGGATGCGAGAGACCAGTCAGGCCGAGGCGATTGAGCAGGTCGACGAGCTCTGGTAAGAGGTCCTGGACCAGACTCTGGCGCTTCTTGACATCGATCCCAGCAGTGCTGATGATGTCTCCGAATGATGAGGCAAGGCCGCCGAGACCGAGGGATGTAAGAGGAGCAACAACCTCTAGAGAGAGGTCTTGGGAAAGTCCAGGAGCTGCAGCAGCGTCTGTGCCGGGGAAGAGGTTCTCTGACATGGGAGCAGCCATGGCAGTGAAGGCAATGGAGATAAGCAAAGGCTGTGGAGAATCTCGTCTTGATAGATCTGAGAAGAAGTGGAGGAAGATAGTGTGAAGGATTGGGATTGAATGGCTTGGGAGACGAGCTGATTGTGATGATGGGAGGATAGAAGGGTAGAAGGGTTGGGATTGCTTCTAATCTTATTTCAGGTTTTCATACTCAGCAGTCGGACGTGGCCTATCAATCTGCTCCCCCTCACTCCTCAAGCTACATTGGCGAGCGATGCCCCTAGTGCGTGATGCCGCTCAAGTTCACACTCGAAGATATTTCTAGGATCTTCTGTATGCGTGTGTACGTGATTGATCGAGATTGATGGCGTTTACTCATTGCAGGAAGGCTTAGAAAAGATAGCAATGGTGTCCAATTGCTCTCCGTCATTGGAAGTCCATGGTCGTCGGTCTCGACTCGACGGCGTGATCGCCAACAGCATGAATCGGAAACGTGCTGCCCCCTGCATAGATCTCTGTCATACACTGCTCTGTCCTCGAGTCTCTGCAGCAGTATCTATGCTGCCATCTACGCCCTTAGTAGCAGTGCTTGTCAAAACGTGCTTGCATTTCTCCGACTTTTGCTCCTTCCTGTTGATCACACAATCTGCAGGAATCATTGACCTACCAATCGTGCTTCGACCATCGCATGGAAGATGAGCACCTCCATACGGTCCCTTTGCGGGTCTTGCAGCTGAGAGCTGGCGCCTCTCTTCTTTCAAGTCTAGTCTCGCCGTCCTGAATCACGGTACAGGCTGTCATAGCACGACACCGACGACATCGGCACCTTGTTACGTTTTTCGTGACCGAGAATAGGTAGCTAGAGCTTGAGACTCGTGATGCTGACTCTCAAGATCGGGGTCGATACTCCGACGGCCAGAGCGGGCCTTCTTCTCAAACTTGGAGGCCGAAGTGGTCGTTTTGAATCCAGGCCACTGGCTACGTTTGTGATCATGAGACTTTTGTATGGATATCTGGATTTTTTCTCCACTCGGCTTACAAGCGACAATACAATGCTTGACCAACTCTTCCTCATGTGGTTCGCAGAGTTCAACACTGCCGCTGGCTGGCTCGAGGACCCTGTGCCACGTGCTCCCCCACCCCATGACAGACACATCCTCGGCTGTCGGCCAACGTTGTACAGCAACCTTTGTCACCATATCGCTCATCAAGTATTGACAGATCAAACATTGAACGAAACACGACGTATACATAGGTAGACGAAACGTCCGACGGTCTATCGCAGCGAAGATGACCACGTCAAACATCCCTAGAGAAGCAATAGAGCTACGGGCTGAATCAAGAACCCGGGATGACAGAAGTGACTATGCTAGTGTCCAGGACACTGACCTTAGAGCTCCAGGAGAAGTGACTTCGAGCAGAAAGAAGAAGGCTCTTGTACTCTTTGGGTCCGCCCTGTTACAGCTACCGATCTGGGGTGAGTATTCCTTCGAGCCTGCGACCTTGACAACCAGTACTTTTACACTGCCTTCCTTCAGGTTCAACGAATACTAAGGCTGTTTCGTTGCAGGTTTCGCGATGAGCTATGGTATCTTCCAAGAAGACTACCTCAAACACCAGACCCTAAGTGGAAACTACGACTTGACTGGAATCATCGGCATGACCTCAAACGGAGTCATGTATCTGTCGATGCCTCTGCTCTTTGCACTGTTCACCAAGCGATGGGCGAAGTTTCGCCAGACTGCAATGCTGAGTGGTGCTATCCTTGCTTGCTTGAGCTTCTTGCTGTCGAGCTTTAGCACCCAAGTCTGGCATCTGGTTGCGACACAGGGTGTTCTTGCTTCTTTCGGGTCTGCTCTTGTCTTCAGTCCGATGACCTTGTCGCTTGGCGAATGGTACAAGACAAGTCATCGCGCCTTGGCTTATGGAGTCACTCTGTCCTGCAAGAACATTGTTGGCTCCGTGTGCCCGTTCCTGTTCTCCAGCCTTTTGGGTCGATACGAATTCAGTTCAACGGTGAGGATTTGGGCCCTTATTATTGCGGGCACGAGTCTATTCACAACTTTTCTTATTCCGACTCATCCCTCAGCTTTGCCTGCTGCAGTGAGCGATCTTACTGAGGGGGCGAATGAAGGAGGGGACGCAGGGCCACCCCGATCGCGCAAGATACCCTGGCATTTCCTGCGACACGGCACGATCTACATATACAGTATTGCCATCATACTGCAGTCCGCTGCCTACGGAATACCACAAACTTACCTCAACACATACGCCAGCGAAGTGGCTCTGCTCTCGCATACTTCTGCGATAATCTTGCTTACTCTGTTCAACATTCCGGGTATCGCGTCTTCCTCCTTCTTCGGCTACCTCAGCGACAACAAACATTCCACCTTTTCTGCGACGACAGTAGCCTGCATCTCGGCAATGAGCTCAGGATTGAGCGCCATTCTCTTGTGGGGACTGAATACTCAAGGCAGCCTGGCGACGCTGATACTCTTCTCGATCACGTTTGGGTTCTTCGCCGGTGGATACAGTGCAACGTGGGGTGGACTCATCAACGATCTGGAGCTCGAAGCAAGACGATCGAATGAAGCCATCGACTCAGGCATGGTGTATGGCGTATTAAATGGTGCCAGAGGAGTCGGGTACATTGTTGGTGGCTTGATCGGTGTGCCGTTGTTGCAGGCTGGTACCGAGAGATATGTCCAGCTTGTCAAGGGTGATTTCGGAGTACAATCGAGCTATGGACCGCTGATTATGTTCACAGGGGTGGCTTCCTGCTTTGGAGGCTGCAGTGTCTTACTGAATATGAAGCACCTAAGGGTACATCGTTAGAGGTGTTGAAACAGGAGTTGAGATGAACACAGAATGTCTGCCAAAACAGCTCTTGAACTTTTTATGGCAGTGCACTACAACGATCAAGACCCTGTAGCAGCCAAAGGTCAAACATTTCAGGGGCTAACTTTGAATCTACTTTGCAAGGCTATCCAATCCCCCATTGCCCTGAGACGTGACACCGAACGCAAATGGACCATCGTCAACGACGGTCGAACGTCTAACATCTCTTGCTGACATGCCTTCTAGGTAAGGATTTGAACGATGCATCGACTGCCTGATTGCAGCAGTCAGAAATTATGCTCAACGTGAATCGCGACGGGCATACCTGTTATCCCACCAAACCATATCTCCTCCTGAAAGCCACTCCATACTGAAGACGTACTGTAGCTAGTGTCAGCTCGATGTAATGGAATTCAGAGCCAGCATGCGACCTCACCTTGGATTGAGTGCAGTGATCAATCAATCGCCAGATCAGCTCTTGGCTCTCTCCGAAAGAGCGACCGATGATGCGCTTCGCGTGAGCAGCAAGGTACAATGTTTTGCGCCCGTCTGGGGCTGTTTGGACGAGTCGATGATATGCTGGGGGCTTCAAAGCCTTTTCTCGATCTGTGGGGCTGCCGTAGATGATCGGACTTGCAAGTTTGCGGGAGTGCCAAAGACTTCGACGGGTCAGTAACAGGACGATATGAGAAGCCAAGAAGCATCTTCTTACTCATGCTCGACTATGAGATCCTCTAACTCGTCTTTCAGGTCTTGTGGAAGATCCGAGTATGCTCGACGTGTATCTGCAAAGTGAGTGTAGCACCCGCCAGTGACAGCGTCACCATGACTAAGTAGAAGAGAATACTTTGAGCGTTGTTGATGATAGGTTGAGTCCTATGGTGGTCAGCAACATGTCCATGAAAGCGCGTCGTACTTCTTGTTTACAGTGTGCCAGAGGGCATTGCCCATACTATGATGCCATCGACGACTGTTAGACTTGACAAGCGATCCATCAAGCTCGATGCTGCTTTTTGTCAGCAAGCAGCACATTCTGAGTACAGAGTTACACTGACTTTCCAACATCGAAAAGCAAAGATTCACCGACACGGTCGTTCTCACGACCGTAGAAAAACGGGTTGACTTCAAGTTTGTCACCTAGCTGCTTAGAGAAGGCAATATGTCCAGCGTTATCGAGCCCGGTCTCCCGGAAGATCAAGACTGCGTATCTGTCTTGTAAGTTGACAAGCTGTTTACATGCTAGTCAGTCTTTCGCTTCTTTGATTGTGATTTTCTTCCTCACCTGCTCCACTACGTCATTGGAAATGGGTTTCTTCCAGTCGACACCGAACACTTCAGCACCAAAGACAGACCCTCCAGCTACTAAGACAGGCACTACTGTAAGACCACCAATCATCTCGATATCCTCGCCACAAAGTCTGAGGGATCCAGGCTCAAGAGCCGCCGTGTTCAAGTAAACTCGTGTAAGTGATTCGAACATCTTGGTCTTGCCAGGTGTCGAAGTCGTTCAAGAGTAAGGTTCGAGGCGCTCCCACATGATACGGAATTGACACAAGTCATGAATATATGCTACTTGTACAATACTCATTGTAGCGTCCTAGCTCACGCGGACTACATTGCGATAGAAGTGATAAGGGTGAGCGATAAGGAAGAGTCGGACGGCGTTGAAGCCGGTATCGCCGCATCATCGTGTCGGGTGGTCCGCCGACAAAGCCGACGAACATGTTGCGACCAGTTGTCAACGCCTACCGCTGTACGCTTTTTCTCACACATCACCTGTACGGCCAAAAATCACGACAGAACGATACTCCTGAAATCATGGCTGACAACAACGTCATTCTGATCACCGCTGGGCCATATCAATTCCTTGCCAAATTTGAAGAGGAGGCCCCGAAGACTGTAGCGACTTTCCAAACACTACTTCCCTACCGCCAGAAGATCATTCACGTTCGCTGGAGCGGCGAAGCTGTTTGGATACCTCTCGGTGAGGCAGATTTCAAACTCGAGTTTGAGAACCACACTGCGTATCCTGCGGCAGGCCAAATCTTGTTCTATCCAGGCGGATTTTCTGAGACCGAACTTTTGTTCTGTTATGGAAACGTCGCCTTTGCTAGCAAGATGGGCGCGCTCGCTGCCAACCACTTCCTGACCATCATAGAAGGCCAGGAAAATTTGAAGGCGTTGGGCAAATTGGTCCTTTGGGAGGGCGCTCAAGATGTGCTTTTTGAGATCGCGGATCAAGTGAAGTACGCGCACATATGATCTACTGCTGTATCTCGAAGTCCAATACTCACATGCTTTCGAACTAGGTTAGACGAATTTCGCAAGCAAGCGATCAGCGTTTCGACTCGATCAAAATTGTAGATTATGTGCTGTAGAATTTGCATCTTTGCCTGCGGTCGACAGCTCTTGAGACTGGGTTTGGCACCCATCGCAGTGCTAAGAAAGCATGAGGTCATCGACGGACAGTCCTCAAGAGGTCCAATTGATGTCAAGGTTACTTTCCATGCCGCAAAGATCTTCTGGCCACTCGAACCCTGACTCATGTATCAAATCAAGTATTGACTGCATGTCTGCTCCAGCCTCTGTTGTGTAATCCTTGCCAATTTGATCCTTGACTCCTAGCAAAGATGCTGCACGCGTGATGATCTTGCGGTAATCGTGACCAGGACAGAAGGAGGAGAAACATTCAATTCCACTGCAGACTTCAAGTGCTAACCGCAAAAGACGGTCGAGAATCGATCCAGATCGCAGGTTCGGTGGCTGTAGATAGGTTTGTGGACCTGCTGGCTGGAGACACAGGAGCTGGAGGTTCTCTGTCCATTTTGTCAGCAAGTGCCTAGATGATAGGATGATTGAAGTCTGACGTACCGTCCACAATCTGCCGCACAAAACAAAGAACTAGAAAGGTGACGGCGAAGGTATAGGAGATCCAAGATGAGTCCACTGCATACTGCATTCGTTGTAGTGCCTCAACATCAAGCTTGAAGAGACCTCCAGGAAAGGAAGATGGCAGCTGCGACTCAAGATCCCACACGAAGTCGCCAGCGTCGAACGAATAAGAAAACACAATCTGACAGGCAGCAGTCAAGCTTTTCTCCAAGCATTGAATCGACAACAGGTGAGAGTGCTGAGGTCTGGCTTGCTTTTCGGGCGAGAAGAGCGGCGCAAGAGAAGCACTGTTCAGAGCGAGGCGATACCATCTCACCGACGTGAACGGCAACTGATTGTGTTGCGAGAAGGTATGGGCCAACTTGACAGTCCAAGGTCTTTCCCATTGATCAAGATCTGCGTTCAAGGACCGCAAGGATTTTGGATCTAGAGTGCGACCGGAGAAGTCACCACATTTGACAAGCGTTTTATAAGTTACACTTACCAGCTCAATGAGCGCCACGATTCGCAGATCACCTGGCAATTGAGCGCGGTCACTTTCAGCGAGCTCAAGCATTCCTTGTCGTGTCGACGTCGGATCGATAGATACTGGTAGACCTGAGCTGAGCATCAGGTTAAAGTCACACGATATCAAGTTGTAATATGTCCTGAAACGAGCGAGGTCCTCCTCATAGTAGTTGTTTCGTCCTGTGGTTGCCACTTGTTGATTGATCCGAAGTAGTTTTGCATAGCGAGCTGCAAGTCCTAGCACAGCCCAAGCGCTGACATCATTGTACCTGCTTGTTGGATTTGGAGTTGGGCGGAATCTGTCTTCGCGATGTTTCTCATCGAATGGCATCCATTGCGCATACAGGAGTAGAGCCTGCACCGAGTCTAAGTTGATATCGGAAGGAATTGGGCGCAGTAGAAGTTGCGAGATGCGTTTGTCGAACAGGGACACCAGATCGACAACTTTCAGATGTGCCTTGCAAGGTTGCTCTGGCCTATTCAAAGGTCAAGGGTGGGCTCTTCTGAGGACCAAACTACTTACTGTCGCTCGTATTCCTCGGGCCAGGATCGGGCACTGATTGAGCAGATCGCGAGAAAAACCGAAGGACTGGTCGATCTTATGCTGAGGGGATCTTTTCTGAATGCTTCGCTGACAAAAGGCGCATTAGGATGATGACGACTAAAGTACCTTCAAGAGCAGTAAGCAGGAAGCAAGGACTACTGGAATCTGGGATATTCTTACAGATCGACGGCTCTTTCTGCCTCCTTCGCTGTCAGAATGCCACAGGCAATTGGATCACATAGTGAAGATTGGTATCTGGTTTTGGAGCTGCTGTCCGCGTTGGTCTGGTCGTTTACTCTTGCACCCATTGATCTCAATGTCGCAAATGGTGATTCAAGAGCAACATGGTCCATGTTGAATTCAGGCTCTTGCGCGTCTCTGGCCGCTTGTAGAGGTGAGGCAGACTGCAAGTTGATGACTGCGCGATCGCTTGTAATGAGTCAGTCACTGCTATAGGGACGAATGACAACACTATACGCACTTATATTCATCCGCAAGAGATGCGCATCTGGCCCTACCTTGGTGGCCAAGATCCTGGTTCTTCTCAGCTCCCTCAAGTGTGACAAGTCGCTGCTCGTGGTTTTCTAATCTGTTGCAGTATTTCCAGCGTCAGTACGCCCTAGAGTGTCAGTCATTGTGTCTCGTACCGTCGTTGTAGGTCAAGGATATACTCGACCACCTTGTGAGGACTTGCACTTGGATCTATACCAGAACTTGTTTCCACCTCGAACGAGCACGCTGTGGAAAGCTCTCGGCAGCGACTGCATGGTGTTTGCAACGCCGCTCCTGGAGGAGGTGCCGGGCATTTCTGCTTACGGGCTCGGCACTAGCGATAGTCAGACTGTGGGTCATTTCTATAGCACAAGATTGTTGTGACATTCAAACAAGCCCGGGTTGTCCGACGAGTTTTCGCTGGCGGATCGTCATCTTGCGAGCTGGAGATCGTCAGTCTGGAGGCTTGCTTCGCTCTTTAAGCAATTCACACACCCTTGTGAGACCCGTCGTCTTTCCATCGAGAATAAAACCTGGCAGCCCTTCCACACATTGTTGCAAGGTAGTATTTGTAGACGTTTGAAGGCGATGATAAGCGTTATTCCGCCATTACGTAAGCTTTTCTCTTCTGCACAAAGTCTGTTCCACGAAACGGTCGGCAAACTCTTGACCATCAAATCAGGAATCATACTTCTACAATCTTGTCCGCATATTGTAGTTCTGTTACGGTAGAGAAGCAGAAACGCATTGCAGAGGATTACGCTATTTCAACCATGTCGCAATTTTCTTCGCATCCCTACGTCTTCCCGCTGGACCTGCTCCGAAATAGCTTGGTCCACGCTTCAGGTACTCGCCATCGTAGGTTTTCCCTTTGAGCTCTCCTTCGGCCCAGATAACTTTCCCTCTCAGAATTGTATACCGAGGCCAATTCACGAATTCTTTGCCTTCGTACGGAGTGTCTTTGAAAGTCAGCTTCTAGTCGGGAAATGCAGGGAATGCTTCTTACAATCTACGTTGTGGTGAAGCATATCGTTGCTCAGCGCAAAAGGTTTGAATTTCTCTTGAGGATGCCACTTCATCGCCAGTTAGCTTACTCTTCCGTTGTGCACTGTGATGCACCTCAATACTTACTATCACCAGATCTGCGTCCGATCCAGGCTGTGTAATCAGAGTCAGTTCTAGTGCAAGTTTTGAGGTGTTAAGTAGAATGAGTTGGTACCATAATCGCTCCCTTCTTTGGATAAAGTCCGTACTATCAATTTTCCATGATAAGCTTGTGAAACCGACGAAAGGCCCCGCATACATACCAGCTTCGATGGATTCGTCGATGTGAGCTCTACAAACTTCTGGGGAGTGATTCTTCCGGTAGCAAGACCGCCAGTATACAGAAGAGACATCCTTGTTTCAACGCCAGGAATACCATTTGGGATGAAGCGGAAGGAGCCAGGCTTGCGTGAGACCAGATTCTGCAACGCTTCACCCTCGCAAGCCTGCTCACCTTCCATGCTTACAGAATCTTCCAGTACTCCAGAGGGCTTACCATGCGGGTGATCATATCTGAAAGGACAGTGGTCCGAAGAGAAGATGGTGAAGGTGCCATTGTGCAGACCACTTGAAGATGGAGATCAGTAAACTTGTAAGCATAGGCAGCGTAGACGGAGTAAAGCCTACAGGTACAGCTCATCATGATCAGATGTTCCAGGAGGTGGCGGTGGAGAACAGATGTGCTTACTGTTCTCGAAGCAAGTCGGGGAGTGGAACCGTTGCTACCTCGCGTTAGTGACCACTTGAGGCGTCTGAAGTGCACGCTTACCAGGTCGTCATATGTCAGATTCAGATATTGAGGGCAGGTCTCAGCATAGATGGGCATTCCCTGAGTTTGTGCGTTGCGCACGTTCGTCGCGGCGAGCTATAGACGTCAGCGTTTCTCATCACTTGGACCCGCCTTGACTCACAGGCGATCCGATATGAACAAACAAGATTGGGTTCTCGATCAAGCCAGCGAGCGCAATTGCCCGATTTGTGGCCTCCATCTCCACTATCGGAGGTCGCGACAGAGCGTGATAGTAGGGGGCGACCATTCCCTTGTCCTCAAGCTTTTCGGTTAACCACTGAATCATGTCACCGTTCTCAGCGTGTATCATCTGATGTCTCGTCAGTCCATATTCGTTCCTATTTTGCAGGTCATATACCGTCGTTATCTCATTCTTTTGGGACGCCAGCATCACATCCAAAAGTTGCGTGTCAGTCAGGCGTTGCGACTCGTAAGTCATGAAGAGCTTGCAAGATGTCACTCCCCAGTCTCGGACAAGGACTGGTAGCTCATGCTCGAGGATCTCAGGATCATTGCGCACGATGATAACATGGAAGCCATAGTCGATATAGCTGCCAGTGGCCTCTGCTCTGGCATTGTAAGCCTCCACGACCTTGATCAGACTGCGATCCTCCTCATCTCGAGTCTGTGTCGCAAAAGTGATGATTGTGGTAGTGCCTCCAGCAGCGGCGCTTCGTGATCCAGTCTCGAAGTTATCAGCGCATTCTCCGCCGAGTCCACGCGCTCCTGATACAAGTCAGCAAAACAGCACGTACAAAGAGGCTTGGTATTTCAGACCTGTCTTGAGATCCTGACACAAGTGTACGTGTGCATCAACGCCTCCTGGCATCACATATGCACCCCTGATCATTGTAGTGAGCCAGATCGTTTGTTGAGAACTCGAATTACTTACTCTGCGTCTATGACTCGCGAGCCTTCTATCTCGTCTCTAGAGAACAGAGGAGATAGTGTATGGATCTTCCCATCTCTGATCCCGATAGAACACGGGCTGGTAACATATATCAGCGATGGGATTCGACGGCTGCAGTGATGACAGATTGACTAACACAGCATCTGCAGCAGTTACAACAATGCCATTGAGTACAACCAGGTCAAATTTTGGTGGCATGTTGCGCAGACCGTTCGCTTGTAACAAGGCAGCAAGACTCCGGGATGACAATCGTCAAGACTGATCTCTACCTCAGGTAACTACTCAGAACCTCGAAAGTAAGATTGGAACAGTCAACAGTGTAGGTGCTGTCGTCGGCTGACAGCCGAAAATCCCGATAAGCTTCTGCTATCTGCTACCTACCGGATTCGGCGACGTCGGGCAAGCCACAATCTGCCGCGGTGCTTCGACCACCAACGGAGGCCAGACCTTGGCGTTGAATTTTGTTAGATACAGTAGTCAGACAGTGCGAGATCGAGAGAGGTCAGAGAGCAAGAAGAAACTTATAAATTCCAAAGTCAGCGTTGAGCACGAGCAGAAGCGCACTCGCCGACAGACTTGTATAGTCGCGTTATCAGGACATCATGAATAAAGCGTTCAAACAATGTGAGGAACTCATTGCCATCAAAACATGGGACGCCATATGATCTCGCCCTAGTCTAGAGAATATCGTCTGTTATTAATCGTGTATGGAACCCAGAAACAAATGCTGGTTCACAGAGAACCCTCAGATATACTCTTCCACTTTGCCCCAGAATCCAGAAACAGCTGGTTCATTTGGGATGTCTGCTGAGGACCCCGTGGAAAAGTCCATCTCCTCATATTTGACCATATCTGACTTGGCATAGATAGCGTAGCCGATCGACAACACCAGAAAGAACGGAATTGGGAAGTAAGTCGTAACAAAGGACGAGGCCTTGAAGTGAGGCACTGTGGTTCTCAAGTTAGCTTCCGATATCGGTTGTCGACTAAAGTACGTACTGAAAGCTGTAAAGCCACCAAAGATCATGACTAGAATACCGACCGTAAGACCATCTAGGTTCAACATTAGCAAATGGACTCTGTAAGAACATGAGATCATTCAGACGTACAGTATGAAAGATACGGTTGGAAAGGAGCTTTATAAGGCAATGTGTTGCGGTCGATGCCTTGTGCCTTGAGACCCTTCTGCCAACGGATACTTGTCCACAAGATGCATGCCCACGAGATCATGCCACAGATGGCTGTCATGTTCGAGACTACGGGAAGTTAGAGGCGTTACAGGAATTGCAACGCATAGGCCATAAACTTACAATAACCAAATACAGTCCCGGCTTTACCACTTGCACCAGCCATGAAAGAGATCAAGGCGAACACACTACCGCACAAGACGCAGACCCAAGGAAGGCCGTCCTTACGAACTTTGCGGAAGATCGCAGGAGCTTGACCTCTTGACGCAAGCCCGTACAAAGCTCGAGAAGATACGAAGAGATCAGCGCATCCTGCAGACCAAGCACTTGTCAAGAGAGCAGCGTTCACGACCGACGGAAGCACAGAGATGCCGGCATTCTTCATGGCGAGAACGAATGGACTCTTTGCTGCGCCGGTGCCAAGGTTGAGATCAGGATCCGAAGGTGAGACCAGCAGACCTATGATGAATGCGCTGCAAAGATAAAATAAGACCAGTCGGATCCAGACGCTTTTGATAGCCGTCGGCACAGCACGTCTTGGATTGGCGCATTCGGCAGCCGTGATCGCAGTAATCTCCGTACCAATGAACGCAAAAGCAGCGTTGATCAGGACACTGAAAAAGCCTAGGAATCGTCCTTTGGCGCCTGGAATGTCTTGATATTGTACGAATCCTCCGCTTTGGTTCCAGTAACGAAAACCAATCGGTGTACCATCAGGACCGCCACCAGAAGTGATGATGATGCCGGTGATGATCAGTCCAATGATTGTCAGGACTTTGATCGAACAAAACCAGAACTCGATTTCGCCGAAGACTCTGGTACCGCCAAAGTTGATAGCAATCACCACGATGAGGAAGATGGCAATCCAAAGACTGTTGTTACAGATCCCAGTAGTGCAGGTAGAGTCAGCCTTACCTGCTGGGGTCCAATAAGACACAAGGACAGCGGAGGCTGAAAGCTCTGCTGGAAGGACGACAATGTAGTTGTACCAATAGAGCCAGCCCATACCAAACCCGACAGCAGGCGATACGAAGCGGCTAGCCAACGCGAATTGGCCGCCAGCGATGGGAAGATGAGATATCATCTCACCTAGAGCGACCATAACTGAGAAGAGTAGAGAAGCCATGACACAGTAGCCTATCAGAAGGCCTGCAGGGCCACCATGAGCCAGATCAGAACCAGTTCCAAGAAACAGTCCGGTACCCTACACATGTCAGTGGTGTTCAGTGACTCCGTCAAAAGCACTCTCACAATAACGCCACCAATGGCAATCATCTGACTGTGTCTCACATCAGTACATGGTATCTGCACCTATATATCATACGTTTCTTACAGATGGCGAGGCTTGAGTCTCCGCTGCAGATCGCTTTTGTTCTCGAAGCCAGCATCCACATCGCTGACCGTCCCGAAGTCGTGGTCAAGCGACAAAGATTCACCAGTCACGTCTCCCTGATATTTTCGCTTCTTATTGTAAGCATCGAAATAGCTTCGTTCGGTGACGAGTACTCACAACATCTGTCGGTTGACTCGGGTTGCGGTTCATGTTGGATGTCGGTGACGTCAAATTGCACGAGGTGAAGTACACAGATCAGTGATTGCTCCAGGCGTTCTCATCGACATTATATGAGTGGCCAGCAAATCTCAGTCGTTGCGTTATGCTTCAAAAGGTGTGTAGCAATGCGGCGCGACAGCCTATCTGGTAGGGCAAAGATTTGTACACCCCGCGATAAGGAGTCGATTAGCCGCCGATAACATGCGGCTTCGTCGGCAACTTTGCCGCTGACCCCTTGACCCGCAAGCATATTGCCCTTGCCTGAACACAAAATGACCGATAACCATCTTCCCTGCGCGAACAACAGATTCCAGAAGAATTCTCTAGGATGTTGTCTGGAGAACGCCACTCGTCAGTTTGTTGTCTCAAATCCGGAGTATACACGCCATTGCCGACCTTTTTCAACGAGGATGAAGAGTTGAATCTGGAAGAATATGAGAAGCATCTCATTCGTGAGTGTAGCTGATCTTGGATCCCATCCACATACGAGCTAACGAAGTAGACGTTGTAAGCAAAGGGGCTTGTACGCGTCAACCGATCTGGATGATGGCAACCATCTAACATCAGACAGTCCCCGTATGTGCAGGATCTTTAGGCGAAGCAGTCCATCTGAGTCGTGATGAAAGAGCAACACTTATACGCTGTACGCGACAAGCCCTTGACAAGCAAGGCTTTGAGTCGGTACCAATTGTTGCGGGTGTGGGAGGTTCAAGTACACGCGAGACTGTCCAGCTGGCTCGGGACGCCGCAAGCGCTGGAGCGTAAGTGCACAAGCTGGAGCTCTGGTGACTGGTCGCTGAAAAAGAGAAAGAGCTGTAGGAATGGTCATCCCACCAGCATACTATGCTGCTACTTTGCAACAGGATTCGTCGCAGATTGAGCAATACTACATCGACATATGTAGACTGTCGCCCGCAAGTCTGCAGAGATCGTGACTTCGTGCTTGAACTGACCAAATCAGATTCCACTGCTGCTGTACAATTTCCCAGCTAATTCTGCTGGCCAAGATCTTTCTGCAAAGTCAATAATCAGAATCATTGAGAATTCGCCAAATCTCTGCGGGTTGAAGTTAACGTGAGATATAAGTATGCTTCTAATGTTCACCAACAAGCTGATGTCTGACAGATGTCCTGGACGGATGGACAAACTGGAGCAGGTCACTGCTTCGGTGAAGACCAATCCCGAGTTTCTGATCTTGGACGGAGTCATGCATGATCTACCTGCCTGGAAGGAGTTCGGCGGGCATGGCACTGTCAGCGGTATCTCCAATATCGCTCCCTCCTCTACGGTCAGACTTTGGAATCTCTGTTTTGTGGAAAATCCATCTCTCGAGCAGCAAAAGGAGCTTCGAGAAGTACTTAACGTACTGAGTAAGGTTGATGCGGTTGTGATGCCATTAGGAGTCAGAGGATTAAGTGCGTATTTTGATCAAATTCGAGACACTGATGCTGACTTTGTCGTAGAATACGTGCTTGGGTATGTGCACGGATACGGCAGAGGTCCCAGAAGACCTTTGCTAGCCTTGGATGAGATTAACGGCAAAGCAGTGACAGATGTGCTTGATGAGCTCTTGATACTGGAGAACAGGTATGAGGAAGAAGTTATGACTCCTGAATCGTGGACCACAGCATGAGTTACCAGTGCTTACTTTGACGCTGCAAGCAAAGTTGGTCAACCACTCTAGCGGCCATGTATCGTACTCAAATCTACTCCAGCCATCTCCACAATCCTCGAGTCTGTCTTGTGGTACCTGCCATGCCTGTAACACCTCGCTCGATGGGATGTAGCCATTCTCCGAGTGGAACTTGAGTTGAGCTTGGCCATGTTGCACTCCGAGATGTAGCTCAATCTCTCCGAGTCCCTCGCAATTTGACTCATAGATCAAAAGCAATTGCTTGATTCTGGGCATCTTTAGCGCAGCGTGACCGATACAAGTGAAGAGCTCATCGAAGTAACTGGTTGCAAAAACTTGCTCAAAAGATTCAGTGTTGTAATAATTCAGCCCATGGCCAGATGGCGTGAACCAAGGTATGGCACGTAGCTCCAGAACTTCGAGGTGCTGCCAACTCAATGAAGATGGTTGTGCGGTGCTTTGAAGGTGAAAGAAAAGCTCGGTCGAGACCTCCATACCTTCCACACATAGTCTCTGAAGATGCGATAAAGTTCCACGCAATGATGCGGATAAAGCGTCCACTTGTGTCTTAATGGGTGGCGGAGTTTCGTCTTGACAGTAGCCTGACGGGTCAGGGGGCCAGTCCCAGTCGAATTCCAAGACTCGGAGACTGGCAGGCAGTCGAGCTAGATTCTGTGAGACAGAGTCTCGCATTTGGCACTGCATATCACACTGCTTAGGTCGGAAACCATAGTTTCCGCCCATTTCCAGTCTTTCCAACGCTTGACCGCCGCATGACGCTGCTATTCGTAGGGCTGCAGAGAGCGAGATGCCATTGTTGTTGTCTTCAGAACGCGTGGGGAAGCTCAGCGACGCAACAAATTGTACGGTGGACAAGTGACAATCCTCGGGTAGTTCTGCGCGATAAGGGAGGCTACGGCAGTCAATTTCTTCGTCAATTTCACATTCTTCGTTGTCCAGATCCCCTTTCTCTGCTTGAAGAACGATGCTCAATGAAAGTTTTCTCTTTTGCTTGGTCTAGATCGAGAGATGGTTGAACAACTGAGACATGCCCTTGGTAAATGCGAGATCATTCTCCCGTGTGAATACATAACCATCAATGTACTCTGCTTCTTCGTCTTCATCTCCGTCTCCGTCGTCCAGGAATCGCGGTACAGCAACTCTATAGCAGATATCGCGAAGAAAATCACGCCGAGCGAGTCGCCAACTTTCTGGTCCATTGGTCAACCTTTCGAGATCAGCGAAGTGAAGTCCACGCTTTTTGTACTACTTGCCACTTCGAGAAGCAACGACTTCGATACCAGAGGGACTGAGTAGGGTGACTGACGACCATATCTGCCGTTCAAAGGCGGCTTGCCAATATTTGTTAAGAAGTGTGTAGTCGCTGAGCTTGACTTGCGACTCCTTCTCCGCGAGGGCGCATACATGCTCCACGATAAGGGCTAAGATCTCTTGTGGCAAGTATGTAACCATGGCAAGTGTCGACGGACGGGCCTATTCGTCCGAGTATATGAGAGTGGGTTGTAGGGAAGATTGCAAAGGACGATCGGTGATGCGGGTAGCAATGTCGCAAAATCGCTGCGACGGTGCGACCACGGAATCTACGGATTTTCTATCGCTTTTCCTTGAGTGTGGTGACTCAAACCCGGGAAGCTATGAGGCCGCATGAGTTAATATCGTCTCGAGACAGCGAAGTTGTCCACGCGACCCGCTCAACTTCATGGCCTGGTTGCACGCGGACACATCTCAACACCGCTTCCTAGATATCGCCACCCGTCATCGCCTTCAGTTCTTCGTCAGTCGGTGTATCTTGCTTCTCAATCTGCCCCATGATCTTCTCCAGCTGCTCTTTCTGCTCGCTCGTCGCTGTCCAGTTCGGCAATGCTCCCGTAATCTTGCCAAGACCATCTCGAAGCGCCTCTTCAGACTTGAGCCAAGGTCCATGAAGTGCACCAACAGCCGAGCCTATACCGCTTCCCAATCCTCCGACAACAAGAGTCCCCACACCTCCAACCAGAGCTCCGGTCAAGGTGCCGACTAACGTGCCTAATCCGACGCCAATGATCGAGCCGACACCACCACCAGCGAGCAGGCCTTGGAAGCCACCAGAACTGAGGAACTTTGCCGTCTTTCCCAATGACTCGGCTTCTTTGGATTTGGCGAGGGCTTCGTCCAGCAATCGTTGTCGCTCTTCTGGATCTCCAGCGTCGGCGGCAGCTTGTGTGAGCTCTTTGGAGTGTTTCTGAAGCTCGAGGGCCTTTTTTGCTGCCTTTGAAGACTCTTTGTTAACTTCTTCCTTGCTAGGTACGTCTCCTTGCGGGTCTTTTGTAGGTTTGTTGTTCGAAGATGTGGGGTCTTTTTGCTTTTGGGCGCCGTCGGATCCAGCAGGTCCACGGGTGTTTTTCTCATCAGTCGACATCTTGATGCCTCAATGCCTGGGAGGATTCTGCTCTGGGTGCTGGAGAAAGCGATGTCTGGCAGAAAGACGAGTTCCCTTCGCTGGAGAGAAACACGGCTTGTTATGCAAGATGATCCGCGAATGACGTAGATTGAGCACTGCCTTGGATCAGGTACGTGGACTGCAAGAGTCGTACTTTCGTACTGCTTTTCCCCTCTCACAGTGACATCCTCTATAGCAGTGTTAAATCATCGTCACATCCCGTGGTAGATTGTGGTAGATCGCGAAGGAGCGACTCATGCTGTGCAAAGGACTCCGGGTCCTGGGACAAGAAGCAAATCTCTCCGAGCCTTCGCGATCGGCTCGCAGTCACGTTGACGAGATCCATCTCGCAAGTAATCCATCATCTGGACTGGAGTTTGCTGCGCACAGTCGTGGAGCAGAAAGTGTCGCGAAAGAAGTTGCGGCAGGTCTCGTCGCGCCTCCACAGACTGCGCCCGAACAAAAATTCACGATTGCGGGCAGAGCAACCCAGACGTCAATCACAGCTACCTTTTGCATTGATCTCAGCTGAAGCGGGTTCTCCATCGCCATCATGGAAGACTTGGCCCATCTCGACGATACCATATTCGAAGAAAACGAATACACAGCCGATCGCATGTAACGCCTATGGCCAAAATACACAATGTCCAACGCCGCACTGACGGCCACTTGCGGAAACCCCCCCATACCACTTCGCTCTCAAAGCGACGAGACTTCTCCCAGCGGAACAGCAATGTTCAACTTCCTCACGGATCTCATCAACATACCCACACACGAATACCAGAAACACACTTCCGCGGCAAAAACCGCACGAGCAACAAATTCCCTCTACCTCTCCCTTCTTCCAGACCCAAACTTTCGCCGAACAAACTCATACTCCGCTATTTATACAATCTGGTCCGAACTTTTCAACTTTGTAAAACAGATACCGATCGAACATGAAGCGATGCAGAGATTGATAGATTTTATTGCAGAACTGAAGAAGATTGGTGTACAGGTGTTACATATCTGGCGTAGAGATATCAGGTTATGGGATGAGTTGCCTTTGTTGAACCCCGAGTTTGTTGAGGAGTGGGATCAAAGAGTTGGAGTGGAATGGGATCGCTTGCAGATGTTTAGGGATAAATTGGAAGCTGATGATGTTTATGTGATTCACGACCTTCGGAGGACGGTTGCCAGAGAGAATTGAACTGTGGAAGTGCAGCAGGATAAGGATTACAAATCACTACAAATTATAGAAGATATCACTCATACTTGAGGTCGTCGGGTATATGGTGAGCTTCACCGACTGCTTCTTTCAATGCAAGTACAAGCTCATCCACACCTGACAAGAAGCCAAGGTAAGCGCTCATGCATACAGTGTATCCGCGAATGCCCTCTTTCTTCAGAACATCAATGGTCAAGCTCTCGACATCAGCGCCATGGCCATGCTCCAAACACTTCTTGAGCAACGGTGTTGGTAGACGTGCGGGCAGTGGATCACCAGTCTTCAAGCTCTGTGCCACAATACCCAGCACGACCATGACATCTGCGATAGCACGGTGATCGAGAATACCAGAGGCAATAGCAAACCTGCGGCGAAGTTCGGGGGAGAGGGTGGCGGCACGAATGTGCAGATGAGCGAGTTGATAGTTGATGAATTCCGCGATCGACTTGATGCGACCACATGTTTGTGAGTCGAAAACACTGGAAGAGAGCTCGAATTTCAGACTTGCAATGGGTCCGCTGAGCGCACCTAGGTCCGCAGCTAGCCGCACAGTAACAGCTTCCACTGCGGATGTGTGTCGGTTGTGAGAGTCGAGGTCAGCCCACGATGACAACAGCGCAGCATAGTGATCGGCCTCGTTGTCCAATACACCAGAGAGCTTGCGGGCAATATTCCTTGAGAGCGAAGAAGGCCAAGGAAGAAGGGTCACCACGAAACTGACAGCGAAGCCGACGATGACAAGCACTGTGCGGCGCCAGAAGACCTCATAACCCCATCCGGGGTTTCCGTACGAAGGTAGATGGGTGTCGATGTAGCTGTACCCAATGACTAGAATGACAGTGGCGCCACCGATCATCACAGCGGGAATCAATGGCGGCGGAGTATACAGACGGAACCACATGAGAATCACGGAGTAGACGGCGAGGACAGCACCAAGGCCATACGGATTCCCGATACCGATGCCGCTTCCAATGTACCTATAATCGTGTCAGAGAAGACGGCTGCAAACCAAATGATATAGACTTACCATCCAAGCATTCCCAAAACACCGCCAGCGACTGTGCCGGCGATTCTGGTTACGAAAGCAAAGTTGAATTCGGCGGAGAACGAAGCGGTACCAGTCTGGGCCATGATCAGTGCCCAGAGACCCTTCTCGCGGTAGTAAAAGCCAGATGAGGACCTGCATACCGCGGGAATACCAGCTGCAAGTGTGGCGATCAGAATGCGCATAGCAAAGATGCCCTCTTCATTACTGAGCCAGTGTCCAAACCCGAGTATCATGGCAGAGATCTTGTTGCGCTTCCTGACCGGCTTGTGAACTCTGCTGCTGAAGCTTTGCTGGACTTCATCAATTGTTTCCTTATCCGCTTGAGGGAAATCACCGAGGTCAGGTGCGGCGACCGCTGGTGCTCGAGAGCCACCGAATGCCCATGCACCGAATTTGCGCAAGCCGGTGGGGAACCATAGTCGCACTGTAGGCCGTTCTTTCTCGAGAAGAGTGATTTGCTCGAGCGCCCGTATCAAGGCAGAGGCCAGAATCAAAAGACGATCTTCGAAATTGAAACCGAAAAACATGCCGACCAATTTGTGTCTCTGTGAGGCGTGACCATGGAACTTGCCATTTGAATCAAACAAATGCTGGTGCGACGCAAAAAGTGCTTCGTTGGCGACGTTTGGAAATCTGGCCTTCTCTTCGCGCAAGTGCTCAAGCACGTCGACATGCGACTGTCGCATGCGAGCGAAGTCTTCGGCGGAAAGTCTGCCGAACCATCTTCTGCTGTTGTTCTCTTGTATGCTGTGGCCGATGGCTTGGAAGGCGTCTTTGCAGGCTTCAAGCAGGGGGTTGCTGGCCTGAGAGAGTGCAAGATACGAGTCGGAAACAGATTGACCGACTTCAGGTTCGCGAAGGGAGTCGAGAAGGTTCAAACTCTGCATGACCTGGTGTCTGCCGTACATGTGCTTCTTTTCCTTTTCTTCTGCCTGCGCCAACTCTTGACTCCTGATATCGTTTGACGAAAGCTGCTTCATTCTTTCCTGGGAGCGGCCTTGGAGGATTTCGAAAGCAAGCAGGCTCATGGATGCGACCATGACGCGGCGGATAGGTTCTCTCAGCGAAGTGATGTCTTGAGCGCTCCAATGGCCGAAAGAGAGATCGAATGAGAGAAAGCCCATGGCAGGCTCTAGGGCAGCCCACCCTCCAAGGACTCCTGCTCTCAGAGCTTGCATTGGTTCCATGTGCGATGTGTTCGGGTAGTTTTCAAGGAAGCCTCTGGTAAGGTCGAGAGAACTTGACATGGCGGTGACAAGCTTGTGCATGCTGAAGAGGGTCAAGTGAGAGGTCGACTCTGGGAAAATGAACATGGAGCAAGCAAGACTGATTGCCAGTGCGGCCGCGGCCGGCTTGATGAGGACCTGAGGAATTGTACCTTGGAATGAGGGGAGCAGGGGGCCAATGGTCAGGAAGACATCGGTGACAATCCACGCGAAGATGGCAGTGAGGGCGAGTTTGGGAGCCCTGATCCTCAGTCTGGCCATAAAGTAGACAAACAGACACAGCATGCAGAAGAAGGTGACGGTAACGCGTGTGTCAAGCATGAATCCGTCGTAGACGAGAACACTAGCCGCTGGATAGGCAGTCGAGTTGGCGCTCCTCACTGCTTCTTGTCCAAGTAGTTGTAGTCTCGCCTGTGTTTCTGCTTGCGGTCTGGTCGCTTGTGCTGCTTTCATGGCGATGACACCCCAAGCCCAAGCTAGCCCCATGCCCAAGATCATGGTGAAGCCTCCCATGATGAAGATGAGGACGACACCCGAAGGGGGCAGAAACATGACGACAATGCATCCGAAGAAAGTGGCATTGCCGAAGGTCCTCAATGTGGGCTCAATGACGATGAGCAGGGAAGCGACCCAGAAGGCGACGGAGCAGCGGAACAGGATCTTGAGATCGCGCGCATTGAAGTGGTCGAGAAAGGGCGGGAGCTTCCTCTTCTTCTTCTTGCTTGGTGGTGCTGTCGTCGTTCTTGTGTTGGTCTGTTGCAATGTCGGCGAATTGCCATTGTTCGACTCTTTCTCCGTCGTGGAATCGCTGGTCTCGCGAGTGGTAGACATCTCTTCAACGGCGCCGTGTGCGCGACCTGCGTCGATGGTCAAGGTAGAAGTCGCTCGTGGCTCGGTGTCGCAATGCAAATGCGCTGGAGTCGGATGGGTGGGCGAGCTGCAGGTCGTCGTCGCAGCCAAATAGGACGCGCTCAGCCTGCTTGGTGTCGGTGACCAGGTGAAGCTTCTCTGGAGTCGCACTGGCGAAAGAGAATACGAGAGAGGGAACAGACCATGATGGACAGCTACAAGCCAAGGTATCTGTAGCCAAAGGGTGAAACCTACTGTTTATGACCTCAACTGCCAATCTTCCGTCAGACGGTAGCAGCAGGTTCCGCAAAGTCTATTTGTGCATCCTTCGATACATTCCTGCGCCAGTCCCTCGCGAGGCATCAAGGAAGCAGCGGATGCAGCTGTCGATTAGCCCTTTCCGACCGGCGTGAAGTGAACTATGTCAGTGAGGCGCAACGAATCTGGAAAGCGCGTCTGTTATGCGAGAAGATTCGGCGTCGTGAGCTTGCCGAAGCGTCTTGAAGCTGCACAGTTTTGCATAAGTCGACCCCGGATTCACAACTCTCCGAGCATATCGGCACCCGTTCGTCAACACAAGGGAATTTCAGCTGCGTCTTTTGCACCGGACTCTTTTCCATCTCCTACATGTTCTGTCCCTTGGACCAATATGTGTCCAGCATCTCTCGCGCTGTCAGCGTTCTAATATCTGGGAATTGCGCATTCAATATTCTACCTCTTACACTGATCGTGCTTGTACCATCAATTGTCCACATCTCGAAGATAGCCATGAAGCGTTGGAACACCGGCTTTGGGAAGTCTGCATAGAGACCCAGATGACCAGGCAGCTCGGTGATTTCACCGGCCTTCAACCTCGCTACCGAGTCGTACGATCTTGCAAATTTGACTCCTGATGCATTGTCAGCGTCGTAATATGATTGAAAGGGCAAGTACTAGACTCACCACACACTTCCTCTGCCATGTCGACGAACTGATTGAACGTCACTTCGTCGCCGACAACGCAACTCTCCTCTTCCCAGCTTGGCAGATCAAGCGCTGCGACGACGAACTTGGCAAGATCCATAGACCATGTGAACGTGACTGGCGTATTGCCATCTCCAGGTATAGCTGCCACTTTATTTACCATGTCTATTGCGAAGACATTTGGCGCGAGGTAAGTCTTGATATGCGGCATGCCATAGTAATCGAGGAAGACACCATTCAGGAACACGGTCCATTCCAGATCAGATGCTTTGAGGATGTCGATGGCCTCGATGTAGTACTTCAAAGGGGGTAAGGTGGTAACAAACCTGCTAAGATCAGATGGAAATTCGAGGGTCAAATCGGGGGCTTGCTTACTCTCGAGGATATGGTATGGCAAAAGCACTTGGTGCAAAACGCTTGGTGCATCCAGACGCCTCCGCAGCTTTTATCAGGTCCAGCTGGGAAATACTGAGCGATGGGCCGGAGATATGGAAAGTCGAGATGATTGTATGAATACTCAGATCTTCAAGTGTTGCGGTCAAGCCAGCTACATCAGTGTAGTCGACCTGCACTGATCGAACACGGCTTGTTGCTTCCGAAACCTCGGCGAATTTAGTTCATAAGGTCATCACAATGATAGGAGATCAAGAGCATGTACCCTACGGGTCAAAACAAAAGCTTTGTGCTTGGTAGATTTTTCGAGAGCGTCACAGATGGCCCTTCCGACACCACCATTTCCACCAGCAATTGCAACGTTTACCATGTTGAATTGCGCTCGAAGCAAATTGTCAAGCCAGAAGATTTATGTCATAGTGGATACTCGGTATATATATACAGACTTGTCGCTGTCCGCGGGCTTCGGACGTCATGTTTATATTACAGCATAACCATGTCCTTCGGCCGAACAGTGATGGAAAGCTGGAGACGAGAGTCAGTGAGATGTTTGTCGGAGCTCTCGCCGAATTCGGCCCGAGCGTCGTCTTCACTTGTCCGTGACCGGAATCGCAGGACTTCCTTTGGCTGTTGTCGACCACTGCGATTTGATTCATCAACTGACGACCGCCATCTTCGGGAAGGATAACACTTATTGCCAACTCGTTACGAAGACCACGACCGCCAAGGAGATCAAACATCTTGATACAAAATGGCACAGAGTCTCCTTCAAGGCTTTCCCGAGGCCGCACCCTCGAAGCCAACTGGCGAATTGGTCTTTGCAGATGTAAGTGATGACCAGATGAAGCAGATCCAGAAGTGCCAGATTTACTCTATTCTCCAACACTCCAAACATTCTGCTGTTTCTTCACAATTGCATTCGGATTAATCACGGTAGTTGACTGACCCTCAAGGTCGCAGTAACAGCAACAGCAAAAGAATTCGCAGGGATCTACCGCAAAAAACAATACCACGAACCAGACTTCCCATCAGTACTCGACCGCGCTCAAGATGCCGGTGTCAAGAGAATAATGCTCACAGGCATGTCTTCGGCAGACATTTCTTTCGACGCTGATATTGCACGTTCACGACCATCTCAATGCAGTATCACCGTTGGCGTACATCCCTATCATGCGGCCGAGCCATATGCAAACGATACTGATGGTAGTGAATACCTATCTGCAATGGCGAAGAGTATCAACGACTTACAAACTTCTGACCCGGGAATGATCTCCGCATTCGGCGAGTTGGGTTTGGACTACGATCACCTGGACCACGCGAGCAAGGAAACACAACTTCGATGCTTCAAAGACCAACTGGATCTTTTCATCGAAGAAAAGTGGGATCTTCCACTATTCCTGCACTGTCGCGCTGCTTTTGACGACTTTGTCGCAATCATGGAACCATATCTGCCACAATTACCAAAAGGAGGACTAGTCCACTCATTCGTCGGTTCAAAATCTCAAATGGAGAAATTGGTCTCCATGGGCTTTCAAGTCAGTGTCAATGGTTTTAGCTTCAAGGATCGCGAGTCACTGGAGATGGTTGCTGCGATCCCGCTCGACAAGTTGCAACTCGAGACTGATGCGCCGTGGGGAATCATTCAACCGAGCTCAGAAGTCGCTAAAAGGTATCTAGTCAATGCACCAACATTGCCGGCAAGTAAGAAGAAGGACAAGTTTCAGATGGGAAATATGGTCAAGGAAAGGAATGAGAGTTGTGCTATAAGTCATGTGGCTTTCATCGTTGCTGGCTTGAAAGGAGTAGGTGTGGAAGAGGTCGCTCAAGCAGCGTGGAATAACAGTACAGAGATGTTTCTGAGAGCGAAGTGAGTGTGCTAGACGTACTATAAGGCAACAAATTCACCAAACAGAGAAAGATCCAGCGAAAACCAAGCTGTTCGAAATCGAAGAAGCCCTTCATAGCTTCGTCTTGATGGTGCAGTTGTCTTCCTTCTGGCAAACAGCTGTGCGTCCGAGGTTCTTGTCCAAAGGTCCAGTGGGTCCGCTCTGGTAATGGCAGAGATCATCAATCTGGTCCCTGGTCAGTAACGAAGCCTCATGATCAGGTTGTTTGTCAATGATACTTACACCTAGAGCGCAGCTTTGACGCTTGTCAGAGTCAGGGTACTGCTCATCTCCCCACATGCCGAGCCAGCTCAACCAGTTCACACCTTCAGCCGTTTGCTCAGTTCCGCCGACACCAACTCCACCAGCAGAAGTGAATGTCTTGCTTGCGGTGTCGTAATAGTAGCCGCGGTAGTTCTGTGCAACATCCCAGTAAGAGCCGGCGTCGGTGGTATCGGTGACGATGTTGCCGACGATGGGGTAGATTTTCTGAGTACCAGCAGTTGCGTAATTGGCATGGCTACCAGCGGCCGAGTAAACCACGGGACGGACGCCGACCTTCTGGACCGCGGAGTAAGTGTATGCAGTACCGCTACTGTGAGCAGAATAGTAAACATTCTGGGGCACTCCCGCGGTTGAAAAGCGAATCTAGACACTTCTGGTCAGTCTTCTTGTATGTCTTAGTGCTGTTCGAGAGGGAGGGATACCATGCTATGCTCCCAATCACCGACGTGGTTGTCAACTCTGCTGCCCAGAACAAGACTGCCATGGTTGTAGCTGTAGAAGTAGAAGTAAAAAACATCGACAAAGCCATTCTTCTCAACAGCGATTATGGTGGCAGGCGCAGCACTGTATCCTTTGCTGTCAGGCTTGCCATACGTGCTGGTGAGCCAAGCGGGGTTGTTCTCGACATTGTCGTAGCTTGTCAAATATGTCGACGAATCAAAGTTGTTCAACGTCTGAAGCGTGACAGACGTAGATACATTCTTGAAGTCGTTTTCAACAGACATGTGCTTGACATGAGTAGCAATATCGGAAGGAAACCATCCTTCACCGCTCTGGAGATAGGTGTAGGGTGCATAGGTCAGAGCATAAGAAGGGATGGCGGCGCGCTTCAAGAGGTTGCCAGCGGGTGCTGCAAAAGCGGGTGCGATAGATACCAAAGCGAGTGTGACAGAAGCGAAGGACAGGGACATGATTGTTGTAGGCCCTATTGATGACTGGCCGGGTGAAGCAAGGTGATGGATAACAGGACATTGTGATCGTCTCTCCTCGCATCCTTATACCTTTTCCTTTCGGCTCATATGGAAGAGGAGTATAGGGCTTGCAAAGTGTGATCGAGAGGTCGATATTGATTCATTTGGAAAAACACAAAGAGCTTGGCGCTACAGAATTACTCGTGGTATCTACAAGGCCATGCACTGGAGCGTTGCAAAGGTCGCGAGGCTTTCGGAAGTCGAGACGGAGAATTGTGGTATACTACTAGTCAAGCACGAGTTGGAGCAATTGGACAGGAGAGGGCGTGTGATTTGCGGTTAGCACAAATGTCAGTGGCCGATGATCTACATTGCAGGGTGATAAAGCAAGCTTTTGGCGACACGAACTTGCCGCGTGGTGTTGAGCTTGTGATGTGACCTCGGTCGAGAAGGAGCTCCTCAGACGCGAGACATTGGACTCTGCGTTGTAGTTCGGGCATATCGCAGCGGTATGAGTCGTTCATTTCTTGTGAGACTGATGCATGTTTCGTGTCCTTGAGGCACAAAGTCCTGGAGAAAGGAGCGAAAGATTAAGGCTTGAGAAACCGATGTCGGCGGAATTGTTGGGAACGACAGCGCAAAGTCCCGAGCAGCGCGCGAGTTCCAAACGATGTCCTTCTTGCCAGAAGTCGTGGCGACAAGCGCAGATCTTCCAAGGGCCAAGCCGTGCATACTTATCATGCATACCAAGACATTACCTTTGCTTTACGACACATCATTCACATGATACATCTGGCCTCTCGAAATCATCGAAGCAACAAGCTCGTTTGCAGATACGAGCAGTGATCATGCCAACCTATCCGTGTATCGCTTGATGGGCGCATGTCTCAGGACAGGAACCGTCACCAAGACTATGACGAAGTCTTTTGCAATGTGCACCACACAACATGGTACTCGACGTGATGACGACGTCGCAGCTGCCACAAAACGCTCCTCTCGGGTTTCGACTGCATCTTTCGACCCCAACTCTGCTCACCCATGGTGCGAAAGGATAACATCAATCGCATCTGTCGTCCAACCTTCAGCTCTGCAAGACTGGCAATCGACCGATCTGTCTGGGAATCACGGCCAAGTCGTCAGCTCTTCTGCAATCCTTGAGTCACCTGTACCGATGTATTACTCACCACCAGCTGAACTAGAGGCTTTCAACTCAGCGTGCAGTTGCGATTACTGAGAGTTCTTTCGCAACAATTACGACAGCATTCCAAGCTTTGTCAGCTATATCTAACCTTGCATGTCTCTCGAGTCTCGCTCCAAGAATTCAAGATACCATCATCAGTCTCAGTCAACTCGTTCGTGCACCAGTACAGAAGTCAACCACGATGCCATCCGTAGATTCCAGGTGTGTCTCGCGAGATATTAGTTTGAGGCCTTGCTCCTGACTGTGACATAGCAATGTTCAAACCACCGACTACAAGCCTCATCCTTCCGAGACTATGAGAGCTGCAAGATGGACCGGAACCAAGAGTGTCGAATTGGGCACTGTGCCCAAACCCATGATCACCGCGCCCAAAGATGCCATTGTCCGGGTCACACATTGCACAATTTGTGGCTCCGACTTACACATGTATGCTGGCGAATTGAACTCAGGCATGCAAAAAGGCGACATCATGGGTCACGAGGCAATCGGCATCGTGGAAGATGTCGGCCCTCAAGTCTCCAAGATCAAGAAGGGCGACCGAGTCATCATTCTCCCAGTCATCGCTTGCGGAGACTGCTTCTATTGTCAAAGACAAGAATACTCGTTGTGCGACTCTACCAACCCAAGCAAGGAAATGGAGAATATGTGGGGTCACCGTTTGTCCGGGATCTTCGGCTACTCGCACTTGACTGGTGGCTATCCCGGCGACCAGGCAGAATGGTGTCGTGTGCCCAACGCGGACTTGACCTGCGTGAAGGCCCCTTTGGACGTGGATGCTAAGAAACTGGTTGCTCTTGCTGATGTGACCCCTACAGCCTGGCACGGATGCGAACTCGCGGAGGTAAGCAAAGGAGACGTTGTTGGTGTTTGGGGATGCGGTGCAATTGGGCTTTCCATCCAGAAGCTTTCACTTTTTCGCGGTGCGAGAAAGGTCTATGCCATCGACAAGGACCCTCAGCGTCTCAAGATTGCTGCATCGTTCGGAGCAATTCCAGTCAACATCAACGATCATACTGATGTCGCTGCTTATATCCTTTCTGTGGAGCCTCATGGACTGGATCGTGGAATCGAAGCCAGCGGATTCCGCAGCGAGACTTCCGTCACTCATACTCTGATGCGCAAGGTCGGGCTTGAAGGTGATCAAGGGGACACAGTCACTTCTATCATCACGGCAACCAGAAAGTGCGGCAACATCGCTCTGATCGGCGACTTCTTCTTCAACACCAACCAGTTTCCCATTGGGATGCTTATGGAGAAAACGATCACACTCCGTGGAGGACAGCTTATGGCACAGAAGGTAGTGTCGAATGGATCTTTGGAAAGGCTTCCTAAATGGTTCTAGCTGACAACATGCAGTACTTTCCTTACCTTCTTGACATTGTGGTTAGCGGCGAGTATGATCCGTCGTTTGTCATGACCCACACAGGTACAAACATGATAGGACCTTGACCACGATTCTATGCTGACTAGTTTCCAGATGATTTCGAGAACGTTTCGGAGAACTACGCCTCTTTCAACGATCACAAGATTCCAGGTGGTCTAAAGGTCTGTCTAGTCACTGAATTTGGAAGGTCGGGAGTAAGATCGATTTGATCGCCCGTGGGCTTGTTGGTAGTAGCGAATCGGCGTATCCTGGAATCTCAGACTTTGAGGTAGTTTCATCCACATCTCATCTCCACTTTTTCCTTCTCTTGCGGGATCATCAGCATAACCTTTTCATACCAATATTTCACTGATTAGGTTTGATGCGTCTTCATGGGTCGTCAAATAAACACTGGTAGAACATGATCCAATTCTCCTCGGAACTAAAGTTGCTCACTATTACAAACGCCAACCGACCCTTCCCAATTTCCTTACCTTGTATGAACGCCAGAATTCAGTCCAAACGCATTCATAGATTGTTGTAGCCTAGGATAATAGTTAGTCAACACATGCTCGAACAACTGTTGGATCTGAACTCACCATAAAGGGGCGACCTCGTGCTAACTTTGCCAATGACCTCCACTTTGAAGCCAATGTTCTCCATTGCAGTAACGTCCACAAGACCGCGAGCGTCGAAAACCAGACCGGGTTTTTTCATGATCTTTACTATGCGCTTCCATGGAACATTGGCGCGAGACGTGCATCGATCGTTGTGATCCAGCGAGCAATCTTGACAATCATCCTCGCACGGCAACTCTTCCACCAATTGTTTTGAACAACCAGCGGCGAGCGTTTCAAACTTGGCAGTCACACCGGCCATCTGCTTATCGATGCCTTCCTTGCCGGCTTCATGGTCGTAGAAGGCATCCGGCTTTTGAGTTTCCGCAGGGTACCGGAATTGATCCCAGGGAGTCAAAAGTAGGACTGCATTTGCTTCTTGACAAGCTTCAAAGGCATCGGAAACGACTCTGATTGGTCCATGAGGATATAGTAGGTCTTGGTCGGGGGCAGCGATGATTTGCTGAATCTCGTCGATGATGCCAGCAGGATTGCAACCTGGATCATATATAACAAGTTCTTTCGGCGACTCTCTCAGAAGCTCCTTGACAACTTCAATGGCTGGAGACTCTCGAGAGTCATTCGTGTCTTCCTTAAATGCCCATCCGAAAATGGCAAGCTTCTTGCCAATCAAAGATGAGTTCATCTTCTTCACGACGGTCCTGACGAACCTGTTGCGCTGATAGTCGTTCATACGAAGGACCTGCATCCAGTATTCGGCAACTTCAGGAAGATTAAGAGTGTTTGCCATGTAGACCAGGTTGAGAATGTCTTTTTTGAAGCAAGATCCGCCAAATCCAAGACCGGCTTGCAGAAATTTGTGGCCAATGCGACTATCTTGGCCTACAGTAAAGGCAATTTCATCGATGTCGGCACCAGTGGCTTCGCAAACAGCGCTGATACTGTTGATACTACTGATTCGTTGCGCGAGCATTGCATTGGCTACCAGCTTAGCCAGTTCCGAAGACCAAAGGTTAACCGTGAGAATTCGTGACTTCATGATCCAGGCAGAGTAGACACTCTTGAGAGCAGCAGCGGCAGCGAGACCTTCTTTAGTTTGTATGGAGCCAATAAGGATTCGATCAGGGTTCAAAAGATTCTTGATGGCAGTGCCTTCTGCAAGAAACTCAGGGTTGGAGAGTACTTCGAATGGCACGCCAGGACGGTGAATGTCGAGCTGTAACGTTTAGCAGCTGTGACGCAAAAAGATTCAATGGGAAGACTTACTGTATCGCGAACCATCTGGGCAGTACGGCACGGGACGGTACTTTTCTCAACAATGATTGCACCGGGCTTAGCCCACAATGCAACAGAGCCGACCGCGCTTTCGAGGGCCACGAGATTGGTGGCAGATCCAGCACCAATGCCTGAAGTCTTCGTAGGGGTGTTAACACTCAGCAAGATGATATCGGCTTGTTCGACAGATCTTTGTACATCAGTCGTGAAGAACAAATTGGGCTGGCGTTCTTCGGATGCCAAAGATCCCTTTGTGCCGTCACGGGCCACGCGAACAACATCAATCAACCCTGGTTCGTGAACAGGAAGGTGCTTGGAGTTCCATTTGCGGATTCGAGAAGCATTGAGATCAGCGACGTTGACTACAATGTCTGGGTTCTTCAATGCAATGATAGCAGCAGTTGGTCCTCCTAGATACTCTGTCAGTGCTGAATTGCGAAGAGCATCAGTCCGACACATACCGACGTATCCTGCACCGATACAGCAGATATTCTTCACGACTGGATGCTGACTCTCAGGAAGTCGAGCAGAAATCGTGCGGTGGAGTTTGCTGAAGTAATCAGTCTTGATGTTGGAGTCAGGACTAGCAGTGTAATCTGTGTAAGGTGTGTCTTGGGTCGAATCGCGATTCGATGGAGTGGACTGTCCTGAACTATCGCTGGCAGACCCGCTTGAAGACATGGTTCGAAAAGGAGAACGAAAGAAGGTGTTTTTGGATGTTGGTGAGAGTCTGAGAAACGAATGGTGACTTACCAGACATGAGGTCGTCGAAGATGAACTTATAGTCATACGGCTTCACAGCATCATTGACGCGACCCTACAGACTTGAGTGCGTGATCCTGCAAGTCTCCAGAGCAGCCTGCAGAGATGTCGACTCGCGGACAACAACGCCCAGAACGATTGTTCAGCTCCAGAAACCAGCTGCGCTGAAGCGACCATCAGCTCGTCTTGCACAAGGCACACCACTTCCCGGATCAAGGCCAAAGTGGACCTTGTCGGCGTTCTGCGATGCATCTCGACTAGACAATCAGAATGCGATGAGATGCACGTCGGTGTTGCCGCTGCTAACATGGGTGGGTGAGTGTAGCTGGCAATCAAGCTTTACAGCGCCTCGGAGACAACTCAGACGAAGTGATCATAAGCCTTTCGGACTGACTGTGCCATGGCATCGCCATGGCTCATCTCACAGATTGTACAGTTTAAGGTTTGTTCGCTCCTCGGTGCCGCTTTCCGTTGGAGATAAGGTTATCAGCCCCAGAAAAGCCCCGGGCAAAGACGCCACCATCCGGAATAAACGCAGACCTTACCTCAGCTTGAGCAATCGATTCATACTTCATGCAGGTGGAGGGACCAATCATGGAGATGACCATACTGTGAAGCTATCGGTGAATTTTGCTGCAACCTTGCTGCATCCGACCTGCAGATCCCTCGTTGTCCGCTATCAAATTGCGGCTCCGGAATCCGAATCGGGACTTTTCCACTAATCTAGAGCAGCCACATAGGTAGCGAACATTATCTAGCCCTCCGTCACCAGCAATAATACAAGCTCACCCAAATTTTCGCCACCTCAGACATCAAGTCCTCAAAGATTGGAGATCGAATCTAAGTTCGAGGCTCAATGCTCTGGGCTTGTGGACACAGTCTCCGGAAGCTCTTGTGCGGTTCAGGTTGCCCGGGTCCCCTTCATCAGCTGGGCGTGTGATGGACGTGTTTGGATATCACGCTCCCAGAAGAACCTATAGAAGGTTGTGCTCGAAGAGTCGCGTAGACTTTCAGCTGCTAGATTGTTGGCTGCCAGTCTAGAGGGATGATCATGCTTCTTGCATAACCTACGCCGGCAGCGGGTCTCGAAGAAGGTGCACTCTGCGCGGTGAATTCCACATGCATCACCCTGTACCGAGCGGTTCATTCTCAGCACATTTTCAGATAACAGTCTAGGTCGGCTTCGGCAATTCGCTGTCTGCGTGGAAGCATCCTGCATTAGCTCCAAACGAGCTTCAGCTTCCTGTTATCTGCTCTCAAGCATTCCTCATCAGCACCTGAAGGTCCTCAGCTGTTGGCTGATAGTACCGGACTACCTTGCATGATGTTGGGTCCAAGCTGACTGAAAAAGACCGTTCGAGAATCGTTATGGAAGACATTCTTTGTGGAGGATTGAGATTCGAGAATGGCAGGATCGTTGGTAAGAGTCTTTCTTACAGAGAGGAACCTCTCGAAGGTCTATAAGTTCTTCTCCCACCTTCCATCTTCAACGAGCAGCAGCTACTTGGTTGTTCATTCTTTACAAACACTCCACCATTTGATTGTGGACACTTTCGTTGCTGTCTCTCTCTATCCTAGTCTTCTGATTCCTGAAGCTCCTGACGATGGCGACGACAGAGCTTCCTCAGGATCGTCTGTTTCTTGACATCAAGGGCAGGGATGTCACCAGTCCAGCTCTGTCAGACTTTTCTCTGCCTAAATGCTCTAGTCACGACAGTATAGACGGCTCTTACTTCGATTCAAGCCCACCAGGAAGTGGCATCAGTACACCTGCAAGTTCATACCCCCAAACACCAAGCGACTTTCCTATAAGGAGCAAGTCCCGCAGTGGACCGGATAACATTGTAAGTCGTGCTCTATTTGTCCTAGTCCAATGAGAGCTAACAAGACTGTCAGGTCGTTCACGAAGACTCCAATGGAAGCTTGGACAGTATCAACGAGGATATGGGTCAAGATGTAACAATCAAAAGACCACTTCATGTCTACCTTCGTCCGAGTGCGAAGAACGATCTAGTGCTTCTAAAGCAGAGGCCAGTCCTGGTGTCCAGAGACAGGCCAGATGCGCATGACAGCTTCATACAACCTCAGAGCAGTTCTCCAGGCCTCGATGAGTCTTCTACTGCATCAACGGAGGACCTGGATTCCGCTCATATCCCCGCAGAAACAGACCAAGTCTCTGTAGTGAGGCACGAAGCACCTGGTTCCTCTAATCAAGACTTCCAAGAGACTGTTGGCATGGTTGATGTGATACCTGAGAAGCCGACAAGAGCCGCACCGCAGGCCCCTATCTACGACACAATCGAAGTAGCCGAGGCTGAACCCGAACGTGGTCTGATAGTCAGTGGGCATCTATCATCTTTGCAAATTTGTACTAAATACCTCTCAGCTTCCTAGCGCCCTCCCCTTGCCGGCGTTTCCCAATGGCGCAAGAGACCCCGAGAAAGAAGCTTACGACATCGAGGAACAAGCTCAGAGTCATGCAGCAAGAGTTTGTGACCCTGAGAAGCAAGAGCATGATGTTCGATCCTCCCCAGCGTTCCAAGAAGAATCGAGCGTCTGGACAAGACTGCGCGACTCCTACTATCGCACTTATTGTCCTAAGGTTGAGCCGACCTTACTCCTACCTACCGGCCCAACAGATGTCGAGAAGTACTCTTATCTGAAGACCAATCGTCTTGGATTGTATGTCTTCGGTGTCATCTCCTTTCTCAGCCTTTCGGCTGGAATGTGGCTTTTCGTCATTTCTTCGGTCATCTTCTCCTGGTTCGGCGTATTCTTCGGTCTTCTCCAGATTTACCTCATGATCTCGTATGGAGTCAGTCTTTGCGGTAAGGACTTCGACTTTGAGAACCATAAGAAGATCCTCGAAGAGCATCCCATCGAACCTGAGACTTGCCCGACTGTCGACATCTATCTGCCATGCTGCAAGGAGCCTCTTGAGATCTTGGAAAACACTTACAAGCATGTTCAGCGGCTTCAATGGCCAGAGGGAAAGCTCAAGGTCTACGTCATGGATGATGGCGCTATGGATAGCGTCAAGGAGCTCGCAGAGAGTCACGGCTTCACCTACATGTGCCGCGATGATCGACCACGCTTGAAGAAAGCCGGAAATCTGAGATGGACTTTCGCTCGTACCTCTGGCGACTTTTTCAACATCTACGATGCCGACTTCTGCCCCCGATCCGACTTCCTCCTGGAGACCATTCCTCATCACCTTGCTGATGACAAACTTTGCATTGTTCAGACACCTCAATTCTTCCGAGTCTCTGACGAACAAACTTGGGTTGAACAGGGTGCAAGTGCCGTTCAGGAATTGTTCTATCGTGTCGTTCAAGTGAACCGAAATCGCTGGGGAGCTTCGATCTGTGTTGGTAGCAATGCTGTCTACCGTCGTGCTGCCCTTGAAGAAGTGGGCGGCACTGCTGAGATCGGTTTCTCTGAGGATGTTCACACTGGATTCGGAGCAGTTGACAGAGGATGGAAGGTCACGTATGTTCCCATCAACCTTGCCTGTGGTATCTGTCCGGACAACCCACGAGCATTCTTCTCTCAGCAGATGCGCTGGTGTATGGGATCCACTACCCTTCTGACGAACCCCGAATTCTGGACTTCGAGCCTCAACCTCACCCAGAAGGTGTGCTATCTATGCGGAATGATGTATTACTCTGCCATGGCACTCAGTATCTTCATCTCACCGGTGCCTGGTATCTTTCTCCTGTGGTTCAGACCCGAATTCTTCAAGTATTACAACCTGGCTTTTGCAGTCCCTTCTCTGATCTACGGACTCTTGACATTCAGGATGTGGGCAAAAGCATCGTACGGAATGAATGTCCAGTACATCATGGTGATCCAATCTTACGCCTACCTCAACGCTATCAAAGATCGTCTCCTCGGTAACGGACTTGCCTGGGCTCCTTCAGGCGACAACAAATCGCACAAGAACAACAAATATCGAAATATGCGCATACTGTGCACCTTCTGGACGATCATCGTTACTGGGTTCATGGTCGGGGGTTGCACCTATCGTATTCTTCTAGGCATGCACTTCTACAACTGCATACCTCTTCTCCTTTTGCACGCTTTCAACTTGCTTTTGGCTCATAGATTCCTGCTATGGTCTGGCTAGACGTATGCAATAAGCTTGTTTGTATTTCTCGCCTGGATCAAAATCAAATTGCCATTCCTGAAAAGCACACAAAATGTTCAAACAGAGTTAAAAACTCCGGCAATTGCTTCCTTGACCAATAATTGATCGACATAGTTTCCAGCTTTCCCAAATGGCGTCTCGCTCAGAACATAGCTCGTCGAGAATTTACCAGCAGCCCAGCCAGTCCAACCGAGGTAAACGTCTGAATTGTTCATCAGGACCTGGAGCTGTTCACGCATATACTTGACACAAGAATTGGTGTTCCCTCCGCCCGTCTCACTCAAGAACGCCTGTCGACCTTCTTTTCGCAACCAGGTAGCTAAACGAGTGAAGACCAAAGCGTTACTTGTGGTACACTCGCTGTGCTTACCAGTCCCATCTTTGTCGAGATAGATGTGGACGTCGAAGATGAGGTTTTTGGTCGATTTATCAAGGTTGACCACCGTGCTGAGTTCAGTGGCCGAACCATCGTACAGAAATGCTCCGGCTGACGAGTGATTAATTCCAGGCAGAAGGATAAGGTTTTGCGTCGCGCCAGTCTTGCGGATGGTCGTGACTGCATCCTGAATCGTCTCTGCCCAATCGGTGATACATAGTTTGTGCGGCTCGTTCATTAGACCAAATGCCACTTTGGGCTCATTGGCATATTTTGTAGCCAGCTGAGACCAGAGCGAGTTGAAGTCGGCATTTGTGACGACGCCACTGCTCTGACCAATGACGCTGCCATTCCATCTTCCGTAGTTGTGTATGCTGATTATACAGAGCTCTGCAACTTGCAGGCATGACTGGACTAGCTTGTCATACTTTGCAAAATTTATGCTGTCGAGCTCTCCACCTGTTGATCTAGTCAGCGATGATCGTATGTGTGGGCTCGGGCGTAATTACCAAGTTTTGCATTGACGAGATATTGCCAGGCAACAGGCAATCGAAATGTGTTAAGTCCTTGTTTTTGTACAAAATGCTGCATCTGGTATGCTCCCTCTTCTCCTGGACTACAGAATGTGAGCGAATGCGACCTCTGTGGAAATGTCTTGACGAACTCTGTACAACTCTTCACAGGACACGAACCATCCTGTAAGCAGCCGAAGTCAAAGCCAGCTGCAATGCTGTTAGCAGAAAAACGAACGTGCTTCCAGAAATCTCTTACCAATGTTGACGCCAGCATATCTTACTTTGCCAGAAAGCTTGACTGATGTTGGAGGAGTCATTGTTACAGACGACGATGCAGGACAAGCTGAATGTGCTGATGGCCGGATTTTAGAGATTGCACTATCTGTATGCAATGCTAAGCTCACGAAAGATATCGACTTCGTGGTGCTTTTGACAGTGGAAGTGATAGCCCCACGCGTTTCCGTACTCAAGATGTCCGTGGCTTCAGCTGAGAAAGTGGCCGCCGATGACGCACTCCTGCTGCGAGTCGTGGTTCCGACGGACGGGCATGCAAGCCAGACCAAAATTAAGCCTATACCATAGCCACAGAACCGCATATTGTCTAAAGCGGACCTGCATGGAAAAGCAGGACGCTAGAAAGATGCGCGCCTAAGTCACTATATAAGCATTTTCTGCGTGCTCCGTACTAATTGGGCAGACAAATCAGACGTTGCAACGGTACTCAGGACATGCTGGACGGTCGTTGCCCGGACATCAATTTCAACGAGTGTTCACCTTGCATCGTTTGACAGAACCACTCCATTTACATCGACCTACCTGACAATGCGAACAAGAATGGCGCCTTTCGAAGACCAGAACTAGTCTCCTGGGATGTAACTTCTGCTTTGGTCACAGTTTGCGCCAGAAGGATGCGCTAAAATCTGTCCGCGGACGTCGCAAAGACCGAATCAGACAGCTGACTTGCAAACACTCGTTTGTTGAGTTGGAAGCCAAAAAGATCGGGCTCGGCTTTCTCGATGCAAGCTTTCGCGTAAGCCACCAAGGCTGTGGGGCCAAAACTCTTGGCCAAGAGTGTGGGGGTTCTCGAGCGGGCACAACCGAACTTGTCGGTCATGCAAATCTCCTTCTTGATAAAGCATCGTTGTCGGACATATGTGTCGTGACGCTGTCAAAACTATCCAGCAAGATGATAGTGGTCCTTGTAAAGAGCTGCAAGCAACTTCTCGCAATCCTAGTCATTCACGCCGTAAAGCGTCTGCGCTGTTTTGCATCTGCAATGATTGGTTCTTCTCAGGTCCAATGAGCGAAGTCTAGGATAGTCTCATAAAGCTCTCTGTCATCCTTGACGTCGCTTGTCGTGAGATTAAGCAAATTCTTTTGTCCGTTCCTTCTCCCACATCTTCCGTTAGCTACACAATATTTTACCTTGTCGAATGCTCACATAATCAAGCATCGTCAAATTCAGTCCACTATGAGTCTTCCGCTCTTTAATCCTTAGAAGTCCATTAGATGTAGACACCCTCTGTTAGGTTGACCGTTAGGGAACCATTGCTAAATCCGGTCTATCGCTACACAAGTTCGAAGCCGGATGTGCTGCCCAATCTATGCCACGAATAAAGGGCATGAAAGTCTCAATGTCTAAGGATCGCAGCTTGGAGATCAGCATCCGCAATGGCAGACGGGTCCTCGAATTTCTTTCAAGAGCCCATCAAAAGTACATGCCGCCACCATATGTCCTTCACGCTTGAAAGTTAGCTGAAGGAATCTTGTGCGATAAAGTTTGGTTCTATATATATACGGTTGGATATGAATATAAATGACGACCACCCTCTATGTCTTCTAGCTGTCGGTAGACCGACAAACACATGGCGAGACGTTTCGTTTTTAAAAACACAGTTCACTCTGAAAAATCCAGTCTCTTGGTCTCTCGACGTTTAGAATGTGTTGAGAAAGATATAATGCTCTTTGACACCGATTGCCTTAAAATGGAAGACGATTTGGAGACGTGGCCGCCCGCTCTCGACTGCTGATATGTCACTACCTGGAGGTATTGAGATTCGCTGTTCTTACAAGTCGAAGGCAATGGTCGATTGGCGGGAGCTCTGCAGCTGTCGAACTTGCACTCTTTTTCTGCCAGAATCGGAATTGACATCAATGCCTATCAGAGCTGCGGATCCAACATCCGACAACAAAGCTTGGGCGTGTTGGGCCAAGTCGACGCGCTTTTGTCTATCAGAGCTGCGGAATCAAGATCCGACGGCCTGATTCTGATATGCCGGGCCTGATCGACCCAATGGGGCTCAAAATCGAGAGCCCACATCCCGGGTCGTCACTGTTAGGCGCAATGTCCAAATCCCGAAGTCTGGGCACCCGCCAAGTCTCTTCATATCAATCCAACCATTATTTCACTCTTCATCATGAGTGGAGCAGCTAGATACGATGTCGGTGGATAGTTGCGCAAGATCTTAGGTACATCCAAGGACATGATATGCATAAGAAGGCTGCCTCTGGTTCCATCGGGGACTGCATCTCCATCTGCACCAGACTCATCTAAAGACGAGCTCTAAGATGCGTCTTACTCACACCTCCATCTTAGTACTGGCTGGACAATCAGCTGCGGCTGTGTTGTCGAAGGTGGCAAACTCGACCTCGCAGGAGCAGTCCTTCGCCAACCTCACTGTCGCACTTGTACGTTCCGCTCCTGCGAACTGGCCAATGCCGCTGTTCAACAAGAATTGGAGCAAGGTGACTTTCGACATCAACAAGACAGTCGAACTCGGTGTTGGGCATATTACTGAAGCGGCCTCGAGTGGAGCAAACCTCGTCGTCTTTCCAGAGCTTTGGTTTCCTGGGTAAGCTTGTTCGGATCATACTTGTCGTTTCGAGTCGCTGATCATTCCACAGGTATCCCAAGGGAATTGATGAAGCCTGGATCGCAAAGCACTCGGAGGATTACTACAATAACTCACTTGAAGTCGGCAGTGAACATTGGAAGCGTCTACTTACTGCTGCCAAAGACAGTCATGTCTATGTTGCCCTTGCATTCTCTGAGAAGACAGCTCAGTCCATCTACATGGGTCAAGCTCTGATCTCGCCCTACGGCGAGCTTCTACACTTGCGCCACAAGCTAAGACCATCTGGCATCGAACGCTACCTGTGGAGTGACGGCTCTGTTGATGGACTGAAAGTACTTGACACAGAGTATGGTAGATGGGGTCTGCTTGAATGCTGGGAGTAAGTATTGCCCAATGATCTCATAGCTTTCTCTCTTACTGACACACCTTGCCTGCAGACATTTCCACCCAACCATGACCTTCAACATGCAAGTCCAGAGAGAAGACGTCCACATCGCCGCTTTCCCGTACATGCCCGACTACAACGAATCTCAAGCTCTGTACTGGGAGAGTGTCGAGGTGAATGAGGCGGCCGCCCGTACATACGCAGTCAACAGTGGTGCATACACCCTCTTTGCTTCCGTTGGCTACTCCTCCATCATGGACGGCACAGGTGTCACGGTCGCAAAGATAGAAGCATCCGTTCCTTTCGACCAGACACCCATACTATATGCGTCTATCAACACTACCGCATTCTCTGATGCTTTCTACGATGCCAACAGCGAACAGTCTTGGGCGGCGCTCGAGCAGATGAAGACAGGATTTCCTTACTACGTTCCGAAGGTCCCCGGCAAGTTCTTCGATCAGAAGACAATCGTCATCGAGGACCTCGTTGCTTGGGGCGACGCATACATTAAGTCAAACGGCACCACCAGCGAGCCAATGCCTGGGTCTACTGCGTAAGGTATTCTGACAGATTGTTAGCCCTCTTACAAGGGATTGGGACGCGCTTGACTGGTATGATTGTTTTCGCTCTAATGGTCCGGGCTGCGGTCGATTTCAAGTTTGAGCCTCAAGGCTGCGGAGAATGTATCGAGGAATCAAGATGTCGGCATCGCGCTGTACTTCCAGCTATACACAAATTTGCAAGTGTTTGAAAGCCACTTCTCTGCTCGAGTGGTCATGGAGCAACATGGGCACATTACGGTGACGTACGTCTCCTCGGTCTCGATGTCATGGATTTTTCCCGGTTGCGCCCGTATATCGGGAAGAAACGGCAGGATTTCTCCTGTTCAATTAAGCTTTACCTCCTTCAGAACTCTTGTTTCCTACGAACCTCGCTTGTGACATTCGAAAACATGTCCAGTCTATTCCGAACGATGCTCAACGCTTCCGATACGAGTCTACCCCTCTTTGCTCGACAGTTCCACCAGTTGTATAAGCAGAGCTCGATTCCCATCAGGTTGGCTCACTTGCAATATCCCGAACGACATTGATGAATCCGTTACCTTATCGATTTCCTTCTTCGTCTGCGAACAAGAGAAAACGGGCTGTCAAGATATGCCCACGATGTGGCTTTTCAGGTGACGACGAAGATGTTACCCGCGATCCTGGAAGGGATCTAATACTTTCAGATGGCAATTTTGCTCGAAGGTACCTACGCCAGACGTTAAGAATGACTTTTGCATGATTCTGATCGGATCTTGCAGCTATATGGAGTGGCTCGAGAGTGAGCGCGCCACGTTGATTTCTGGAATACAAAAGGCTTGCCAAAGACTAATGGCAGCGAACCTCTGGCCAAATGAGTCCCTGCCGCCTGATGGACAGCCGCTCAGTATACGCCAGATTCTTTCTACATTGGACCCACCGCAAACCTTGGAATCGCATCCAATGATTCGTGTACCTGCGGAAGATCCAGATCCAGGTCTGGTAGAGACCATATCGCCACTTATTAGAGTACCGACATTGGAAAGAGAGATTGATAAGCTGGATATATACAGGTGCTCCTTCGATCAGTCACAGTACGACCGCGTCAAGGCTGACCTCTTTGAGCATTAGCGATCCAGGTGCTCCTGCACCACAATCAGGGGACGATCACAACGTACTACCAAGAAATGCAACCGACCTACAGTCATCAAACACCGACTTGAAGGGACCCACTCATCGATGGCTGTCTCTGACGACACCCAGAGAAGGCGAGCGAACAGCTGGCAGTACTGAGCTTACGCCGCATTGGAATCGTCCGATCGATCCGAACGGTGCGAGATCTTGGTTCCCTATTATGGACGAAAGAGTCATATCCTTCTCATCAGCTATGACAAACATCTACCAGAACCACAATGCACAACCACAAGGTACAGGACAAGATGGATCTAGTAGTGCATTACATGTTCCAGCGGACGGATCGTCCCCAGAAACTTATGAGGACAGTGGTGGATATCTCAAGATACCGTTCTGAGCGCGTAAAACGCTGCGGTACTGACATTGATCGTGTATCAATTCACAGCGGCCAAGCGACACTCGTCTTGCTGCTCTGCCTTGTTGATTCCATGTATCGTGGATTTTGTTGGAAGGCTCTCGCTACTGGAGCTTGAAGCGGATTTCGCTACGTTGCGTTGATTCGCGGTCAAAATGACTGGCGTGCTGTCTCGGAACCAAGGTTGTCTCGTGTCTTCCACTATGAGTAATAGGTAGTACAGCGCCGCAGACCCTCCATCTGCACTTTTCGACATGACGAACTTTCATCCTTTGCGTCTTCCTTTCTTTACATTTTCCTTTCTTATCAAGTAGAGCTCTTTGGGCGTCGACATCTAATTTCCGGACACGCAGGATCGCCTGCATTCACCCTTCTGTTCCTACATCACAAGATCAGCGGATTCCGACATCAGCTCTCCGCCATAACGTCTCCATATCTGCCACAAGAAGGTCTGGCTCTTATCGCGGATCGACTCAATTTACGAGCTGAAGATAAGCTTGCTCCGTACACACTCGTCAACAAAGACTGGCAGTTTGCGTTTGAGGCCAGGCTCTACCGTTCTCTGGTTCTCAACAGTCCGTCTGATGTGGATACAGTATATTGTGCTAAGACTCGCAGGACCTATCCTAAGCCTGGCTTGTCTTGGGTTGGGTTCGACGCGATGACATCTGGACCACAGCCACGGAAGTGTCGGCGTCGAGCAGCCATCCGAAAAATCTCATATCTGGTTGCAGTACCACATCTGCTCTGCAAAATAGATCCAAGAGGTCTTCAGTACTACACACTCGCAAAGAAAGAGAACGACCGAGCATTTTCGAGAGGAGTGCACGCGCTCTTCCACTATCTGGCGGTCCAATGGACAGACAAAGCGCCTGTATATCGAAGCTGAAGTACAACAAGTCTTGTTGGATCCAGCACTCTTTCAGAATTAGATATCCAGGAATTCCACTAGATCGTAATCACGTCTCAGTATCAGCCATCTGCGAGATTTTTTCGGCTTGTGGGGGCTCACATTCGCAGAAGGTCGAGCTTGAAAGTGAACGTGGCAATCCCGTATTTACTCCGGCCATTGACGCGGACCATCGCATGGCTGTAGCAAATGGATTGGGTCGTCTTTTTGGAGTGCTGGTAGGCCGACCAAGGGTCGTAGGATACCGAGTTACCACCGCAACCTCTGGTAGAGGTCATGTAACGGGTCTGGCTGTCAGCCCAGCCCTTCTGGTTCTGGACAAACAATCTCGACACATCTCCAGGGAGGATGTCGCAGACTTTGGTGTTGCTCTTTGTGAAGCTGTGGCCCCATGAGTAGCCAAGGTTGAATCCGCCGTTGGATTTGATAAGGTCTAGGACCGTATCCTGGGTGCTCATGTCGAAACCAACGCTAAAGGACGAATAGCTTGTGTCCGTCCATGCGATGGACTCGTGGCACATACCGTTGCTGTAACCACAGTACATACAGCCCGAGTCATGGGCCCAAACATCCCACCAAGTGCCACTCTGAGCAATCTTAGTCTGCTTGACAGAGTAGGTCACGGGATCGGTGCACCGCGCGTGCAAACTGGTCTGGTTGCTGGGCACAGGTTCGACAGCCATGAGGGTGAAGGCACTGTCGCAATCGTAGATCGTGGTACCGTTCTCGCTCATCGAGACCAGAGTGTTGAAGGCATTATGCACACAATCGGCAGCTGCTGGCTGGACAGTTGCTGCAAGCAGGGCGATTGACAAAGTGATGGCGGTTTTCATCTTTGCTGGAATTGAGGGACGATCGATCGAAATAGATGGGATAAGAGGGTAATTGTCGATTGAGTGATTTGATGGTAGGCGATCTTGTCGGTGATGTGTCTATGAAGAAGAATGATTGAGAGCAGAGGGCCACGAGCCTTTATACCTGCGATTCCTATACTACTGGTGGGTTTCACCACGGAACTCTGGTCACCACTGTTGCCCTCCTGCTTACCTTCGGATAATTTCCTCATGCTGAGACCCAGTAAACTGCTGCGGCATGTTGGTCTTCCTGTCTGGACCTGACAATATTGTACAATTCACTTCCCAGGAGCTGATGGAACAATATGCGCAAGCGAGCGCCTCCTCTTGGGCACGACCTTGATAGTTGAAGTTGTATGCAGCTGAGGTTGGAAGCGTGATTTCCGAACGCTGGTAGTTGGCAAAAAGTTGCTAGACAATCCGTGTTTCCAGTGTCCGTAAGTGGTTTCGACCCTCTTGAGAACACTGAACCAAGGTTTTGGGATTGGATAGTGGTCTAGATGATTGCTGGAAAAGCCATGACAAAATTACAAGACAGCAACATTGCCTCAATCTGCACTCGATGATAATGTACCAAAAGTTCGTGTCCGGGCATGCAAAGCATTCGATTCATAGAGAGCTGCTAGACTGAGACCAGATCAGCAGATTTTCTATACTACAATCCACTCTTGACCATATGTACGCGATTGTATCTGGTTATGATGTATTATGTGCAGCTACAATATGTCGCAGGTTGCATATTACTGCATGTCGTGAATTAATCAAGCTAGCATAGCAGAAAACTGGCAAGACTATTGCGCTAAGGCGTTGGTCCTTAGCGCCGGCTTGGCAATTGTCGTCTGACTTGCCCCAGGCTCCATAGCAACATCAAGCCAACGCAATCGTAGGCAGGAAAAGTCTCGCTGTAGGATATGGTTTAGGGTGAGCCTTAATTCAATGAGGAAAACGGTGGTTCGTTCGATGAATTTCTTGGTTAAGCGAGGCCGTAGATGATCGAAGAGCCTAGACCGTGCACCCTAAAGATCGCGATATGGCGGAGGATTTGCAGGGTCTAAACTGAGGGAGAAGAGAAGAGGAGCGCAATCTATACTAAGCTTAGACAGCATAAGAGCTAAGCGAAGCATCTTGACTAAGTGCTAATTAGGCTTAATCTCGAGAATAAGCGTGCTAAGGGGCATAAATCGCTCGTAGAGCCTAGGCGTCAGGCGAGATCCGGATAGTTAAAAGGCTCTCGCTACCGTTAAGACGTTACCGCCTTTCTGTTGTAGCTACCTGCTTCGTAGTACAAGCACAGTTAAAGTCCTACAATCGAGTGTGTAGTAAGGACACCTAACGAAGATGATTGGTCACGAGATGTGTTTGCCGAAGTAATAAATCTCTTTATATCACCCGTCCAGGTGCACTTGTCCTGGACAGCGACACTGCTCCTCACGAAACCTTCGGCCCAGAAAGTCCGCCAATCTCCATCAATTAGTCTCTAACTCATAATGAACTACACCATCACCAACTTAACCTCGAGCTGTCCCGACTTTCTCGAGAACCCTTTCAATGTCACATCATCTTATTGCGCCCTGCCTCTCTGCGCAAACAACACGGCTGTCATGAGAAGCTGCTGTGGTAGCTCGGAAATTGTCCCCTACCAATACGACCCGGGGTTTTCGTACCACGACGAAAACGAGACGCATGGAAATGGGCTGTGGTGTCAAGTGAGCGACGACCTGATCCCTGCATGGGGTTCTTGTGTTTCAGGATATCGCACTGCTGGCATGTGTTCTGGCGGTCAGTTCGTGTCGAAGAGCGGGGCCTATGGAGAGTTTGAGAGGTCGATGGGGCTCATGTTTGGAGTTCTAAGTGTGGTTGTGGTGCTGCAGAGCATGTTCTAGCTCATACAAGGGGATTCAACAGATCGCGGCAAACCAATCCCACAGGCTTGTGCGGTAGGAACGAGGCCTATGGTCAGTAGTCAAGGCATTCTGCCAAAATCGGCGTTGCCTAGAGTGACATTTTCTATCCGCCACTTCAACTCTTGAAGAGATGTCAGAGATGATAGCAAGGAGTGGTGCGCGGCCTCTGAATGAAGTCCTCAACAACTCGTATTGCAACAAATTGGTATCAACGCTTCCAGAAAATCCCAGAGATGGGCGAGTCTTGACCGCAAGCTTCCTGTTCCCAAATCTACCGAATCTGACCCAAGCAGAATATAACTTACAGTGACGATGGTACATCAACCAGATCCTGTACTGATGCACGTGGTCCATTTTGTCGTGATCGAGCGGCTGGCTTGACACTCCCCGAGAGTTCCGCTGAAGGTGTGCAATCCCAGGGCATGTTGTTGATATAACTTCCCACAATACGATGATAGACTGTTTGTTCTTGTTGAAGACTGACTTCTTGGGGAACGGAGGTGAATGCACACTCTTGCCAACTGTACACTTACCAAACGTACTAACGGTTCTCTGCTCGTCGGACCAGAGACTGAGCTGCAATGAACATGATCATGATAGAGGCAATGAAGAAGAAGGACTACGATTTACCTTATGTATTGTCTTCATATTCAACGCGTCCCGCCACACTTCTCTTGCTGTTCGTATCAGTGCTGTTGTCACCTTCATCATCGCTATCTACTGTCCAGCCACCGCAACATCCACTGCCACTTGCTGGCAGTAGATGTTGCGGTGGTTGTAGTAGCAGAGGCTGTCAAGTCGCATCCCGTAATTGTCGATCTGACGGTCGAACATGAAGCGCTTGCAGACCCTGCGCTGCCGCCTGAGGTCGTCGTAGCGTAATAAGTGACGTACCCCTCGGCGGTCGTTGAGGAATTTATGCGAGACTCAGAGGAGGAAGTGGCAGATGGGGACACCGTTACATTTGTACTTGCACTTGCACTTGCACTTGCAGTTCTGCTAGGGGTGGACGTCTCTTCGACAGAGCGATTGTCGTCGCCATCTAGCGTAACAGATGGCAGGTTTGAGAACTCTGCCACTTCCACCAGCCACGGGTGCTGGGTCTGCTCTTGGCAGCTTCACGGTGGCGGCCTAACGAACATCCTTTAGTACTTTAGGCCCGAACAACAAGCGCAATTGTTTTTTCAATCCTAGCCTACCTACCCTTTACAACTCCGCTCCAACAACAAGCACGATTCATCATCTATTCAATTTGGCCCACACTCTACAACTTAGCTCCAACGACAACAGTCGCTGGTCAAGCAACTATGCATTCCGCCCTGCCACCCGAGATCTGGACCCTCATCCTGGAAGACCTTCCTACGAAGAGCCTCAAGGCTCTATGTCTGGTTTCCAGGGCTCTCCAGGCCCAAGCCCGTAGACGGATGTATCGCACACTAACCTACTGCGACGCCATCAATCGTTCGTGTTGCCCTGAGACAGGCTTGCAGCGGATACGAGACATTACAATCTTCCATAAAAGCCTCGCGAACTGGGAAGGCTATCGTGAAGTCACAAAAGACGTCAGTATCGAGTGGACACATGGCATGGAGTGGCATTCTACACCTTACCCAGGAAAGTCGGAGTCAGAAGCTGAACAGCAATTCAGCGATATGGTCAAAGACACGGTTGTCCTTTTGTCAAAGTCATACAAGCTCCACTCACTCCATCTCGGACTACCTCTGTTGGATTCTACTGTCCCTTTCCATGTGGATAGGATCACTTCTTTAAGGATACCCATCAGCGGATGCCAATACGAAACAGATGACCCCGGTTTCTCGACGTTATTAAAACTCTTCCAGATCCCGACGTTGCGTCGTGTACAGCTTGATTGCATGTTACGCTTATGCTGCGTCGTCCCCGAAACCTGTCGCCAACCCAATACATCAAACGTGACGGAGCTAGAATTCATAAATTGCGGTCCAATCAGCGAAGAACTAATCAATCTCCTCAACTGGCCCACGGACTTGCAAACCCTCCGCTTCGACGTCACATATGGTGAAAGTGGACGTCCCTTCGCCGTACCAAATGCATCAGTCAGGAGCGACAAGATGATAAACACGCTATCGCCATTCAAACACAATATCCAAGTGCTGGATTTGCAAGTTTACGAATCAGATTGTATCATCCCTGATCAAACGGGATTTCTTCACTCATTCTCGAAGCTCAAGTGGTTGAAGATTCCTCGACAATTACTCAAAATCTGGACTGAAGATTTGGAATTTCATGACCTCCAAGGTGTCGTCGACACTGCACCGCCGATTGAATCGCAGCTACCAGATACTTTGGAATCCCTCCATATCAGTATTGGTGAAAACTTTTGTTGGTTCCACGACACTGATGTTGCTGAAGGGGGAAATTCGAACCTATTGCCAGAGCGACCTTCAGAAAACGCAAAAGAACTTTTCATCTTGCTCTCAGGACTTGCCACACCAGGTCGATTCCCCAATCTGTACGAACTCTGGCTCTATACCGAAGATTATGAACATCATGCCTTTGCTCCAGAATTTCGCCGTCGACAAGATTACCCTCTTGATTGTAAGCATACGCGGATGTTTGTAGATTTACTAGAACAAAGGGATATCGAAGTATATTTCGATGGCTACAAATGGTCGGAGTTAGAGAAAAGGATCTTATAATAAAATGATATTAATTATAAAGTACGAATTTCATGTCTATATAAAGATATAAGTAGTAGAGAAAAGTAAAGCTACTAACTATTATAGTAGTAGTGAAAGAAAGGCAATGAACAAGAATAGAAGACTAAGATATAATATAAATATATTAAGGACTCCACGAATACCATGCATATGCAAGAGAAGACAAAAAGGCCGTAAAAAGAAACTCATGTCCAGATGAGATGGAATAAAGGTACGAAAAAATGACACTCTAGATGCGCTTCGTACTCGTTGTTTTGATTGTGCTGGTTTTCATCGTGGAGCTGGGTTTCTTGGTTGTCGATGATGAGGATTTCTTGGTCGACGAGGAGGTGCTGGTTTTTTTCGTGCTTGTCAAAGTGACCTTTTTGCTGCTGCTAGTGGATGTCGCTTTCTTTGTGCTGTTGGTCGATGTCGCTTTCTTCGTGCTACTAGTGGATGTTGCCTTCTTTGAGCTGCTGGTCGATGTCGCTTTCTTCGCACTGCTCGTAGAAGACACCTTCTTTGAGCTACTGGTTGATGTGACCTTCTTGCTGCTGCTCGTTGAAGTGACTTTCTTACTACTACTCGTCGAAGAAACCTTCTTCACACTACTGCTCGAAACACTTCTAACGCTAACACCAGCTTTCTTCGTACTCAACGTAACCACAGTCTTGACGCTCGAACTTGAAGTGCTAGTCTTGCGGCTAGATGTCGAAGATGTGGTGGGAGCTTTTGATGAAGTGGAGGGCTTGATGGTAGTACTGGAGCTAGTGGTCGGCTTGACGGTCGAGGAAGTCGAGACAGGCTTGGTAGATGATGTTGAAGTTGGTTTTACGGTCGAAGAGGTCAAGATGGGCTTGGTAGATGAAGTTGATGCTGGTTTGGAGCTCGATGAGCTGGTTGTGGGCTTGATACTTGATGAGCTGGTAGTAGGCTTCACACTAGACGAGCTCGTGGTAGGCTTGATTGACGAGGATGATGAGCTGGCGCGGACGCTGCTTGACGATGCGGATGTCGAAGTCGATGGTTTGATGCTGCTGCTGGAGGTCGAAGTCGAGCTCGGGCGAACGCTACTCGACAAAATCGATGAAACAGAAGTCGACGATGAACGAGCGCTGCTTGTAGAAGATGGGAAAACACTGGTGGATGACGATTTCGACGAGCTGGTAGAAAGTGAAGAGCTCGAGAATGTCGATGATGTCGAAGAGACCGAAAAGATTGAAGAAGACGAAGAGCTAGATGTCGAGCTCACCGACGACGAAGATGACGAACTCGATGAAGGCGAAGCAATGACAGTCTCCGAAAACACCTTGATATAGTTGACCTCCCAGTACGCCTCAGAAAAGGCCTTGGGGTTCTGGGCAACATAGTTGACACAGCCACTGGCTCCACCAGACGCCATAGGACAGGTAGTCTGATCATACACGCTTCCAGCCCAATCGCCGCAGAAAGTGGTGTCGAAAATCATTCTGTGGTTGATAAAATGCGAATCGATATCGCAGGATCCACCGTCGAAGTTGCCGACAGGGGTGCCGAAATCAAGAGCAGGCGAAGGAGAGCCAGAGGTGATGGATGCGGGAATGCCATTGCGAGGGAAGAACCAGACTTTCATGAACTCGGAAGTCCATTGCATGGCGTAGACACCACCGCCATTTGCATTGAAGCCATCGCCATAGCCGGTTTGGTCGTTGGTACCTGTGGCGCAGCCGGCAGCTCCTCCAGTGCTGACAGCGCAATCGCGGCCGTTCACCCAACCACTTTGGTCTTGGAAGGTCATGGTGCAGTTAGGAGCGGTGTGGGCGGCGATCTGATTGGTGGTGAATGTGTTGACACCTTCGATGATATCCAACTCTCCATGAGCGGGCCAATTTGAGTCGCCGAGAGTCCAGAAGGCAGGCCAAACGCCACAAATAGAACCAGGCATGTGTTTGATGTCCGCAAGGAAGAGACCATGGTTATAATTCACATTTCCCTCAAGACGAACCGATTGACGTCCAGTCGAGTTGGCGTAAAGGACGTTTGTGTCGTCGACGCCCCACTTGGCAGTTCCTTGTCCAAACCCGAGGATACCACTGTTCATAGCTGTAGTCTTGTCCACGTATTCAACAAAACCATGTGTCGGATCTGGGTCTGTAAAGAAGTTGAAGCCGTCATAGAAGTTGGCTCCCGCATATGTGTCTTGCAAAGTGTAGTTGTAAGAAACAGCAGATACTGTTACAGGAAGCAAAGCGACCAAAAGGCCAGCAGCCCCAACGCGCCTTGAAGAAGGCATTTCTTTCTGCAGTATAAAAAAGAGTGACTGTAGTAGAAACGAATGTATGCGCCGGGTAAGAAAGAATGAAAGAGCAAGAAAAATCTCCGACCTACAGAAAAAGAGATCCAGGGACAACGTTTGTTTAATATTCATACCCTCGTACCTACATGCACACAGAGTGTATTGATCCCACCGTTCAAAACGGGCGGTTCGTGCTGGGTTGGATTGCAGCGGTTGCAGCGGTGTCTCACAGCTGACTTTCAGTGTCCATCCCTCACCTTCAGCTTCGGTCATATGCGCAAGTACACACACATTACCAGACTATCGAGTCAAGCCACAGGTATGCTAGATGCTTAAGCATGATCCATAAGATACCTAGATCGTAGAAAAGCAGGGGGGGAAGGAGCCGCAAAACGCCACATCAAAGGAGATGTATGTGTTTGTAGGTGTGAGTGGGCAGAAAAGGAGAAAACAAAGTGCAAGATTGAGGTTGACCGTTTCGCTGAAGCCCCGGCCGTTATAAGGTTCGGAGATGCCGTTTTTGGCTGAGGCTGGCTGAGGAAAGCAGAGGCCTGGCTTGCTCTTGCCACGCTTTCAGCTCTTCGAATCGAGTCAAGCACGTCAAGACAAGAGCCGCATTCAGAACACTCCACGGAGCTTCTACACCTGCAAGCGGTAAAAGATAGTGTGGTGTATCGGCAAGTCGAGTTGATTGGTCTGGATCAGGCTTGAATTTTTCCAATTGGTCGCCCGCGCGGCCTTTTTTGTTGTTTGCGCTTTCAGCTCCAGCTGAAGTCAAGGCGTGACTAACCGAGTCGCATGGATTTATTGCTCTGCTGCATTGATATCTGTTGGTCCTGCCGCGAGACTAGAAGTTCAGGTGATGCGAAAGGGTAGCGATAATAGTGAAGGAAAATGAGTTTGGAAAAGGTGGATGTGTCTGCGAGGACGGCCAAAAGGCCACGCGGTTTCATGCGACAGAACGCCCGCGGGTGACAGGGTCACACTGAATCAGATGATCTCGTGGACCACAAGAAGTCTAGAACACGGGTCACGATAAACACATGATATACAAGAGCAGAAGGTACGCAGGATGATCAGGGACTCATCTATTCGAATGTAGGTCTATTGCCAACCAAAAGCAATACAATCATTACGCAACAACAACGCTAGAACGCTCACAAGAACAGACGGTTCGCAGGAACAAGGTGACTTTCAAGTCGCTGCCCATCCTTCAGGCTTTCGCATAACGACAAGCAGGACTGCCGCAAGCCTCATGCCTCTGGTTCAACCAATCGTAAACATGTCTGCCCTCACCCTCCTCTTGCTCCCAAGATCCCAACAGCACAAGCAACGGCTCGTCACCCTCGTACTGATACCCAGGCGCCTTGCGCTGTCTCGCGACCTCCAAAGTCTCGTGGATGGTATCCCAAACGAAGCCAGCAGTCAAGGGTTTACCATCTTGTGATTCACAGCGGATGAGGTAACTCCAGTAATACAGCTCAATGCGCGTGGGTGCAGGGTTGGAGAAATACATGCTGCGCCAACTCGCATTGGGAGGAGAGCGCTCGCCGAGGAGGTAAAAGGGGTCGTTCTCTGAGATTTTGAAGGCGAGCATGTGTTTCTTTTGCTTGTCTTGGAGGTCGCGGAAGATGACTGGGTGGCTGAAGTAGTCGTCGTGTGATTGATTGGTGTTGGAGAGGTGTTTGCAGAAAGATTGTTGGTCAGCTCTTGCTTGTCTTGCAGCTTGTTGCTTCTGTCGTCGTTGGTCGCAAGAAAAGGAGTTGTGTAGGATGTGTTTCTTCAGGGTCGGTGCGATGAAGGGGTTTGTCTCTGCGCCGCAAACATGTTCCTCCTCTTGATGACCACAGAAACAAGGTCTCTTTTGCTCCGAGTCGCGTGCTAGGAAAAGACGCTTCTGCAGACGAGCTGATGCATCGATCATGCCCTTGAAACTGCGACATGTTCGTGTAGTCGTCATGATGGCGCGGATGCTCTGTCGTTGCGACTCGACCTCCTCACCTGACCAAGGCAATTGCATCAAAATGTGCTCGAAGAGGTCAAAGTTGTTCAAAGCCTTGGAGGCAGCTGATTCGGAGTTCTCGGCGGTGAAGATGTTGGCAGTCTCTGTCGGTCGGGACTTGAGTTGTGGTTCGGGAGCAATGACACTGCTTCGTCGTCGTGACAATTCCTTGCGGATGCTTTGTGAGATTTCGCTTCGTAGGTCTTCGGCGGCGGTGTTGCCCAGGCTCATCGACACCTTCGAGATACGCCGTCTCTTGCCTTTGCAGCCGGTCTGGTAGTCATGGTCAATGTGACCCTCAGGAATGGTGCTAATCATGTTGCTGCGAGCGATAGGGCGGTCCCTGGTATGAATGGAAGTGGAGGATGAGTCGTATACAAACAGCAAGCAAGGGAGAGGAAGGAGATGAAGATTCAAGATCAAGCCATGTTTTAAAAACAATCCACCCTCTGCTCTTACGCCCGGAATATCCGCGCGACTACCCCATGAAAAAGACCCAAAACAAGGGTGAAGGCAACATGGGGAAAATCCAACCGTCGATCATCTGGTTCAATGTTGATGCCGCAGGACCGAGACGCGTCCGAGCTTCCAACGATTCCAGGGCGGCGACAAAGTCTAAACCCTCACTCGCTCGCCTTCTAGAGAATCAATCCGGCTGCCTAAGTTTCCGGAACGAGCAAATGCTCTCCTACAAACCTGCAATTATCTCACCATCCCCGAGAACAGGCAGCAAGAATCAATATGTTAATAGTGTTTCTAATCCGCAATTTTACGAGATGTGGTATGCTCCATGCAGGACAAAACGTCAGCCTACCTAGGTACAGGATACTTCCCTCCTTGTCTATTCCGATCTTTCCATTCCTTCTATGCATACGTCGGCGTGTTGACATGCTTCAACTGCATGTTCGGCTAACTTTTACAAACCAAGCACGCGAGAAACCCAGAATGTTTAAAAGGCTATCATCACCGCATATGTAGCTTTCTGTCAAGTTCTCGCCACAAACAAGAAGAAAGGAAAAAGAAAAAAGAAAAGGGTACAGATAAGCCAGTAGATCTTTTACCCATTCCTTCCTTCCTTACTACCGCCAAACAATCGGTAAGAAAACGCACCCGGTTCCGACGGGTGCAAGCAAGCAAAGTGAGCGAAAAACAAGGGTCCGGTCTAGCTTTTCTGTGCGTGGCTGTTGGGCAATGCGCACGTTGGGATAGACTTCTCGACCTTTTGATCTACTTCTTTCGATGACGATCTCGTCGTATGACTTTTGCCTATTTTGATCCAAAGGCAGTTGTAGCTATTCTTGTTGATCTGTAACGACTGCATACGAAGAAACACGATAAGACAATCTTTGATCATAGAAAATGGAAGCTCGATAGAGGGTTGGTTTCACGCAAGTAGAGAATCACGTCATCGATTATCTTCGGTTACGTGCAAAATGTTGCATGTTTTGCATAGGGATACAAGAGATCGTGTAGACGAAGAATGATTGCGATGGAATGAGAAAAGGCATGTATGCGCCTTTGGAGGATATGAAGCCGTTGTCTAATATATGCGTGTGTTGTATGCAGACCTGTAGCGGAGCATACAAGATGCTGGAAGCACGTGAGCTCAGTATGCAGCTCAGTATGCAGTATCGTGACTCGGCGCTCTTTCTAATGCGATGGCATTTGGAGTGCAAGTGGACAACTTGTAGCGCTTTTCATGCATTCTCGAGCGCAACCGGAGCTGTGTCTAGCATCTTCGGCGCCATGAGGTCGCCCTTGTATTCTCCCGAATGGCCTTGAGGTGTCGGGTGAGCTTGAGAACCTTTCCATCCTGTAGACCAGCGCGATCCAGCACGCTTTCCCCATCATCTTCCTTCACTCGTACCCATCTCTTGATCTCACCTCTCAAACAGGACTACCACTCCTCCCAGGCGGCGGCACACTCCCCCTCCACAACCTCCCCCTGTCTTCCTCGTAATTCAACATTCCACTCCCCTCATCCTCTTCCTCCCCGTCATCTTCATCCCACTCCTCCCTCTTCCTAAACCTTCCCACCAACCGTCCAACTCTTTCCTTCACTTGACTTTTGGCCCTCCTTGCGATTTCGGAAACGGTGTCGAGAGGTAGATTGGAGGATTGCGAGCGCCAGAGGGGGAGGAGTAGGTGTGTTATGCTGAGGTATAGGAAGAGGGATATTGAAAACGGGAGGAGGAGGGTCTGTGTGTTGAAGAAGAGGTTAGTGAGTGAAGTGGTGGGAGAGGGGGACGGAAGGGGGGACTTACGAGGAGAGCGGAGGGAAAGAATTGGGATTGTGATTGCGACATTTTGTCTTCGTTGCTTCCTCTTCCTCGAATGCAAGTATGCGCTGCTGGGAATCGTCGTCGTCCTCGTCCTCGGAACGCGCAAGATCCAGAAAAGTGATTACTCGAGGTATCCCAGAAGTGGCGACCGAAGATTAGATCCAATCCAAGTATATATCCAAAAAGCGCAATAGAGAGGAAAATGCGACGACGGCAGCTCAGTCGAACACGTAGATAGGCCGCGCGGACAGAGACAGGCTGCTTCTTCTCCCTTTCCCAAGACAAGACAAGGAAAGATGATGTATGTGATCGCAATCACACCCACTTCCGGATGCAACGGCTATAAAGAATCTGGGGAAATATAGGATATGTAGCTGATGACGACTGCAGTGAGAAAAAGAAAAGACGAAATTTCAAGAAGGAGAGCGTGGACGTCTAGTGTAGAAGAGAAAGTAAATGTCGAAAGGGAAGCCGAAAACACAGCCCTATGCTCAGCTAATCTCATCTACATAAGCTGGGTAGGCTCAAATCTTAGAAGAATGTCAGTTGCGACTGACCATGCGCGTGTAAGATGAACGGTCTCGCCGCCCGCCGCCGGACTACGGACTTGCCGGGCAAAGCGAGCCAAGATCTCGGTGAACCTTCTTGTTCTGTAAGGCTTGGGAGGCTTGCGACAAGCGTTTGGAATCTATTTTTGGCATTTCGCTGTATAGGGGAGCACCCTGGCTTGGATTTACCAATGAGATTGCGCACGCGATTGGTCGATTACTAGATTGCAATGGAGCAAAGGTGGTTAAGAACATTCAGCTCGCTCGATTGTATGAAGCGGTGTTGATTTTGAAAGTCTGCAGTCGATATCGGTGGTCGCGTGTTAAGTAATCCAATTGTCGAATGAGAAAGCTTCTGTCCCACACTTGATGATCGCCTTTCGAGCACGACAAAACCAATGGAATCAGAAGATACAGAGATACACGATCTACAAGCTAAATCTTTCTACTCCAAATTCACACATATCCATCATAAATTGTATCTGTACAGAGTATAGATTCAACATCAACAAAACTCCACAATATGCTTGCTGCCTCTCAGTGCAACATCCATTCAAACATCATCTTGTCCGACCCGTCTATATTTTCCACTACCTCCAGCATGAGATGATTCTCCATCTCCCTTGCCCTTCTTGACTAGGTTCGAGATCCAGCCGCCCAGGCCTTCAGAGTCGCCGTCCTTGCTGTACATGGGCTTGCCATTTTGCACGTCGACGGAAGGAGGGTCAATGTCGAGATCAGGAATGTTCGAGTCTTGAGGCGCATCGACATCGCGGTCGAGATGTAATGAGGGTGCGGGACTTCTGCTGAACAAGCTCTCGGCTTCGGCGAGTGTCGCAGGTGATGGGGCGATTGTTGATGCATCTCCGAAAATGCTGTTCATATCTTCCAATCGAACATTTGCACTGTAGAGATGTTAGCTGATGTTTTTAAGCAATAGAAAGGTGTTACGTGCGTCTCAGGGAAGCAGAAGAACACTACAACAAGCGATACTGCACAGAAGAAAGCATGTACAAGGTACAGACGCCACTGGATAAGTTCTTGGAGCACTGGAGTGAGTTCACCGACCAGCCAATTGAACGCCCAGTTGGATGCAGTAGACAGCGAGGCACCCTTGGCACGGATGCTGAGAGGAAGAATCTCTGGAGGGTAGAGCCAGGGAATAGGTCCCCATGAAGCACCAAAGGCAGCATTGTAAAGCATGACGAAAATGACAACCATGCGCGGTGTCAGGTGAATGTCGATGTACATGAAGTACGAGATTGCCGAGAGTGAGACGATCATGGCGGCTGCACCCCACATGAGGATGGGGCGGCGACCAAGACGATCCACAAGGTACCATGGTGGTATAGTGGAAAGCAGGTAGGTGATTCCGTTGATACCAGTCATGAGAATAGCATCACGGCCAACCCATCCAGCTTGCTCAAAGACCAGGGGAGCGTAGTATGAAATGACGTTGATGCCGTTGAGTTGTGCAAGAGCTTGGGCAGACATGGCGATAAAGACACGCTTGTAGTAGCGCTTGAACATGTCCTTGTAGCTGCGCTCGCCTTCCTGACGCTGTAGCAGCACATTCATCTTGATCTCGCGGTATTCGTCACGCGCCTTTGGGTTGTGGATGTCACCCTTGCCGTAGAGGTTGGCAATCACGACAATGCCTTCTTCGTCGTGGTCGTTGTCGAGGAGCCATCTGTGCAAGATTGTCAGTATTGGAAAGGGAATGTTGCAAAGGGCAAGGCATACCTGGGGGATTCGCAGATCAAGAAAGAGCCTACAATCAGTAAAGAGCCCATAACACACTGCATGAAGAGAGGAAGTCTCCAACTCCAGTCGCTAGGAATAAAGGAGCAGAAGTAGTCAACCCAGACACTCGAGGCATAGCCAACAATGTTACCGGTGAATTCGATACAAGCCAGCTTTCCGCGATTGTGCGGTGGAGAAATCTCCGACTGGTAGACAGGCACAATGGTCGAAAGAGCACCAACACCCAGACCAGCAAGGATACGACCGAGGATCATCATGGGCATACCAGTAGCGAAGGCTTGGAATGCACCGCCAATGACGAAAATGACTGCGCCGTAGAGGATGGTGAGTCGACGACCGAGAATGTCACCAATACGGCCTACACCCAGAGAAGAGACAAAAGCTCCAACCTCGAGGATAGCAACCATTGTACCAATCTCTGCTCTTGTAGGTTGGTTGAAGTAGTTTTTGAAGTAGTTGCCGGTGATGATACCGCTCATGACACCTTGGTCATAACCGAACAGGAAAACACCTAGCGAGACAAAGACGGAGGTGAAGTATACAAGCTTCTTGCCATGGAGGCCATGCATGCGCGAGGGGCCATCATTGGGAGCCATGATGCGGACGAGGATGCGTTCGGCTTGGGAGATGTGGCGCGGTGGGGGATTGGGGATGGGGATGTCGTTCTTGTTGAGGGCGCCTTCTTTGGTACCGCTTTGGTAGCGAACGTGCTTGTTGTTGTTCTTACGACGACTACTCGGACTGAGGTGTTGGTGATGGCCTAGAGCACCGCGAAGGGGGTCGTCTTCGTTGTCAAACTGATCCACCAGGTCACCCGTGTCGCTCCAGAGACTGAAGTCGCTGTGGGCAGATTCCGACGAGCGCCGGTGACCACTGCGGTCTGAGTATCGCTTCTCGTCAAACGATGAGACGCTGCTGGTGGTGCGCAGGTGCCGTGATGATGATGAAAGAGTGTGCAAGGGGATATTCGCGGGCTTGCGTTCTTGAGGAATGTTGGCGGCGGTGTCGACCTCCTGCCTGGGATGGAGGCAGGAAGAAGATTTCAGAAAGGGCGGTAGACGGAAAAAGAGACAACACGTGCGGGTATCACAACACCTTGCTCGATAGCTTCAACTTCCCACTCGATAGATAGCGACCAAGGACCTTGCTCAACCAACACGGGGAATCGGCGCAACTTGCTCAAGAACTCGCCAGATAAGGGACCAATGACGTCGTAAAGCTGACCGTCCGCTCAGATCACCAGAAAACCTTGCTCCACTGCTGCAGGTCACGATGGTTGAATTGGAGGATGCCAGAAGCGAGAGAACAAGAGGCTGGAAATGGCGGTAAGAGAAGACGTATGTGCTGTGATGCCGTCGGGACAAAAGAGAGAGGGCCAGTCCCTTTTCTCCCCAATCATCCTTCGCATGCGCGGCTTGTTTTGTCCCCTTGAACCTGACGATTGTCGATCACCGGCTTGCGACCTCCCTGATTATCCGACCGCAGACAGTTCTACCATATCTCTCTGCATAATTCAATAGCATCCAGAACACTACACATTCTGTCAATGCCTAAATGCGAACCTCATTATCATGTCAAAAGAGGCAAGAAAACCAAAACCATCAATGTCCACGATGCAATCATACCCGGGGCCTCCGCAAGAAAGAACAGCAGGTCCTTGCCCCGTGCGTACGCCAACGCCATCTCCCCATCTCCCAAGACCTGGGAAAAGGGGACATCTTGGATATGAAACTAGGTCACATGTCCAGCTTCAACCTGACCGCCTGCTCGTGAAACATGACAGCTTCTTGACTAAAAAGTATATCTGTACAATGGCAGAAGCGTGGTCATCTGCCTGTCCTTTTAGTCGAAAGGGCAAGGTTTACTCACGGCATGAGCAGCCTACAGGTTTCAGCATTTAAATGTCAAGTCAGACTGCAAATCTCGTAGAAAATAAAAGAAGTTATAATATGTACAACATTCCCATGACCGCGACTATGCTAAACAAGAAAACAAACGAAAAAGAGAGAAGCATGTCAAATAAGTTGTGTGAACGCCCATGTTCGCCGGTCTTTGAGGGGCAATGTTCGGAGAAACTCCCCCTTTCGTCTTTCCTTTATGCAGAGAATCCTCCTGCTGCTCTTCTTTCTTCTCTCCAGGTATATCCTCAGATTCTCGGGTATATGCCTCCTCCAAAAACTTCATGTCTACCACTCCGGACTCGGCATTTTTTCGTAAGAGCTCCGTCTTGTATGATTATTATCTACAACAAACTGGGTAGTCGTTTATGCGCTGGCGACAGCATTGGGGCCGTAGTGCACTTGAGGGTTGGGCTCACCAGGAGCCATGAAGTTGGTCTTGGCGTTGCCTTGGGCCTTTGATGCTGAGCAACGGGCCATGGTGGGCGAGGATCTTGAAATGGCGTTGGTGAAGAAGAAGTCGGCGATGGGCTTCTTGAGGGCGGTGCCGGTGATCTTGGCGCCGTGGTTGGCCTCGACAAGCTGCACCTTGGAAAGAGCGCCAACTTCTTGCGAAGTAGGCTCAGCAACATCGTAGGCGAAGAGGGCGGGCGAGATCTCGTTCATGCGGTCGCGGAGCATCTCAATGTCGTCGTAGGGGAGAGTGACGTTCAAGGCCTCGGAAACGGCACGGAGGATCTTCCAGTCCTCGCGAGCAGCACCGTAGGTACCTGTTGCGGCGCGGCCCATCTGTGTACGACCCTCAGTGTTGACATAGGTTCCGCTCTTTTCGGTGTAGGTGGCACCAGGAAGGATGACGTCGGCGAGCTGAGCTCCCTTGTCACCGTGAGAGCCCTGGTAGACAACGAAGGCATCCTTGGGAATGGCGGCGGCGTCGATCTCGTCGGCACCGAGAAGCCAGATCATCTTAGGTGTGACCTGGGTGGTGGCAGGGTTGCTGACACCCCAACCGATCTCGTAGGCACCGGTACGGGCAGCAGCACGCTGCAGAACGTTGTAACCGTTCCACTCCTTGGTTGCGAAGTTGGCCTTGTTCTCCTCGATGAACTTGCCGACGGTCTCGAACATGGCCTTGGCGTCAGGGTGCTCAGCGACAGCGGAACCAACAATGATCATGGGGCGCTCGGCGTTCTTGAGCTTCTCGGCGAAAGGTCCAGAAAGAGCAGACTTGAGGGCGTTGGCATCGGCACCGAGGTTCTCGTACTCGAAGGTTGACTCGAAGTCCTCACCAACGAGACCGACCTCGAGATCAGAGCGGATCCATTGCTTGCGGATACGGGCGTTCAGGACAGCGGCTTCGTGACGAGGGTTTGTTCCGACAAGCAGAATGGCATCGGCCTCTTCAACACCAATAATCTTGGAGTTGAAAGTGTAGTTGGCGCGAACATCAATACCGTGGGCCAGAGGAGAGTCACCCTGAGGTTGGTCAAGGGCAAGGTTCTCGGATCCGAGACGGTTGGCGAGGTCCTTTGCGGCGACAAGCGATTCAGTGTCCATAGTGTGACCAGCGATAATCTTGAACTCATCACCCTTGGGCTGGAGCTGCTTGAACTTCTCGGAAATCTCAACCAAAACGTTCTCCCAGGTGGCAGGCTTGAAGGTGGAGCCCTCGCGGAGGAGGGGAGTGGTGAGGCGCTGGGTGCTGAGACCGTCGCACGAGAAACGAGATCTGTCGTCAATCCACTCCTCGTTGACATCGTCGTTCAGACGGGGAAGGACACGCATGACCTGGAGACCTCTGCTGTCGACACGGATGTTGGAACCAAGAGCGTCCATAACATCAACAGTCTCGGTGTGCTTGAGTTCCCAGGGACGGGCGCGGAAAGCGTAGGGCTTGGAAGTGAGGGCTCCAACGGGGCAGAGATCGATAACGTTTCCAGACATCTCGGTGTCGAGGGCGGTCTCGAGGTATGTGCCGATTTGCATGTCGTTACCACGGCCGGTAGAACCAAGCTCGGGGGCACCGGCGACGTCGTTGGCGAAACGGATGCAACGAGTGCAGTGAATGCAGCGGTTCATTGAAGTCTGAGATTGTCAGTATGTCATATGCTTAAAGAGAAAAGGACAGCCATGGCGGCGCACCTTGACGAGAGGACCAATGTTCTTGTCCTCGACGGCACGCTTGCCACCAAGCTCGTGGAAGCGACCACGATCAGCACCGTATCTCATGCTCTGGTCCTGGAGATCGCACTCGCCACCCTGATCGCAAATAGGGCAATCCAGAGGGTGGTTGGCGAGCAAGAATTCCATGACACCCTCACGGGCCTTGTGGACGAGGGGGGAGTCGGTCTTGACGACCATACCGGGCTGGACGGGCCATGCGCAAGAGGCGACGGGCTTGGGGGCGCGCTCGACTTCGACGAGACACATACGACAGTTACCGGCGATCATGAGCTTCTCGTGGTAGCAGTAGCGGGGGACGGTGGAGCCGGCCTTTTCGCAGGCCTGGATGAGGGCGGAGCCGGCTGTGAGGTGTGTCAGACAGGAGGGCAGTATAGGGCGGTGGTGAGTGGAGGCATACCCTCTATTGAGACCTTCTTGCCATCTGTATTCGCATGTTAGTGATGTTGAATTGGCTGGGCGTATTCAGTCAAGGGCGTACCGATTGTGAGCTCGACCTCGGCCGGGCGAGGAGCGGATGAGGTGAATGCGCGGGTGGCATTGACTGAGGCCAGCCTCTGCGAGCGCGGCAGACTGCGCAAAAGCTGTTGGCGCATCATGTTGTGTATGGCCGGAGGGGGTGGGTATGGAGTGGAGAGTCAAGGACGGCGGTGGTAATCGTCTCCCAAGAGGCGTCAAGAATCCGCGACTCTGTACCAACTCGCGCTCTATGATTCGCCCGGATCTTTCCGTGCTTACTTGCCAGCATCATTTACTTCGTCTTTTGCCATCACCATTCGACGGCATTGTCAATTTTGATCTAGTTTCAATTGGATAATGCATATGGTCTGTAAGGACTGGCCATAATTGGGCAGAGTCGAAGCGCAAGATGATTGTACCTGTCAATAACCTCCCAAGGCTGCCAACTCACCGTCACCAAGGCCGGCGTCGTCTTCGCTCTTGACCCGACCTCTAACCACTGGCTCGTCATCAAACTTCTAAAGACCGGCCCAATCACTGTCTACAACTCTAAGTGTACAATTGCCAGACATGTTGCTTTGTTCTGCGATCCTCTGGTACTGTTGTTTGCAAAGCTTTTCTGTCCGAGCGTGTTCTCAACTTGAGATGGCTCTCCTGACCCAATCTCATCACCAAACAATAATACATCCTTATAGCATAGTGAATATCAATCAAGATCTGGCAAGACTGTCCCGATTCCTTCATTCCTTTTACAATCGCTACTCAATCATCTGATGTATGATAGAAGTGACTCGTTCTGCTCCGGACATTTTGCTTGGCAAGCCTCTGCTCGAGCAATGCAGATGCGAAGCATACTGAACGATCATCTGAGTCTTCTTCCACTTGCCTCAGGACCCGTGTCCAGTCTGCTGCTCTCACTTGAATCACCGTTGACATGGTTCGTTCTTCGATGCAAGTTCGTTGATGAACTGATCAAACTGATCAAACTGATTAGATGGAAGACGGAGGTTTGCGGGGGTCGGTCCGAGCTTTCTGTTTATACAAGCAGTTCGGAAACTTTTGATCGCCTGCTCGCTGCATCCACCTTTCTCGGCGCACTTATTCCTTTCCTTTGGTTCTTCGACCATCTTCATCATGTCGGCCGATCTATCAACGATCGCCAACCTGCTCCAGGCCAGTCTTGATCCCCGCCAGAACAAGCAAGGTATGTTTCTCGTGAAACCATACAGCAGCGTCATGGTACTGACGAGATGCAACAGCCGAACAGGCCATTCGCCAGGAAGAAGCGAAGCCTCAATTTTCCCTTGCTCTCCTTCAGATTGTCGCATCAGAGTCATATCCCAACACAACACGGTTGTCGGCCGCTCTCTTCTTCAAGAATTTCATCCGCCGCAGCTGGACCGACGAAGATGGAAACTACAAGCTCCCTCAGGATGAGGTGACTGCTATCAAGCGTGAGGTTATCGGCCTCATGATCTCTGTGCCTTCGACCATCCAGACTCAGCTTGGAGAGGCCATCAGCGTCATTGCCGACTCGGACTTCTGGGAGCGCTGGGACACTCTGGTCGACGACCTCGTCTCGCGCTTCACCCCCGACAACCCCAAGGTCAACAACGGTGTCTTGCAAGTCGCACACTCCATCTTCCGCCGCTGGCGTCCTCTTTTCCGCACAGACGACCTCTTCACTGAGATCAACCACGTCTTGTCCAAGTTCTGCGAACCCTACCTCACCCTTTTGCAGGTAAGAGACACCCTCCCTCACCGTTGCAGGCACACGTACTGACGCACGAGTAAAGAGCACAGATCAGCAGATTACCGCAAACCAAAACAACAAGGAGTTGCTCGCCCAGCACTTCACCACCCTCAACCTCAGCATCAAGCTGTTCAACGACCTTTCCTGCCAAGATCTGCCTCCGGTCTTCGAAGACAACCTCGCCTCCATCAGCGCTCTGCTTTTGAAGTACCTGAGCTACGACAACCCCCTCCTCCACACCGACGACGAGTCAGAGGCTGGTCTTTTGGAATACAACAAGGCTGCCATCTTCGAAGCGCTGATCCTGTACGTCCAGAAGTACGAGGATGCTTTCGGACCATACCTGGGCCAGTTCGTCGAGAGCTCGTGGACCCTCCTCACAGCCATCGGTCCCGAGACCAAGTACGACATCCTTGTCAGCAAGGCCCTGCAGTTCTTGACCTCGGTCACCAAGATCAACCAATATGCCCAGAGCTTCAACGACCAGGCTATTCTTGGTCAGGTCGTCGAGAAGGTCATTCTCCCCAACCTGTCGTTGCGCGAGTCGGATGTCGAGATGTTCGAGGACGAGCCCATCGAATTCATCCGCAGAGATCTGGAAGGATCCGACAGCGACACTCGTAGAAGAGCAGCCACCGACTTCCTCCGCCAGCTGGTTGAACAGTTCGAGAAGCTCGTCACCGACGTCGTCTCACAGTACATCTCGCACTACCTGGCCGACTACGAAAAGGACAAGAGCGCCAACTGGAAGTCAAAGGACACTGCCGTCTATCTCTTCACCTCGATCGCTGCCAAGGGCGTACCCACCGCTGCTCGTGGTGTTCAGACGACAAACACGAACGTTGACGTTATTGACTTCTTCCAAAAGAACATTGCTGTCGATCTCACCTCCGCCGAGACAGAGTCCATCCTCAAGGTCGACGCCATCAAATACCTCTACCTCTTCCGCAGTCAGCTCACCCAGGACCAATGGCAAGCCGCCTTCCCTCTGCTGGTCCAATGCCTTGGCGACCAGAACTACGTTGTCCACTCTTACGCCGCCATCGCTGTTGAGCGTGTACTTTACATGACTGATGACAAGCGTCAGCCCATCATTCCTAGAGACACCCTTCAGTCTCTCAGCAAGGATCTCCTTCAACATCTGTTCATTCTCATCACAAAAGATTCCAAGGCTGAGAAGATCCAGGAGAACGAGTTCTTGATCAAGTGTGTGATGCGTGTCTTGATTGTCATTCGCGAGGGTCTCTTGCCCATCCTCGACATGGTTCTCACCAACCTCATCAACATTGTCAAGGTCATCCGCCACAACCCCAGCAACCCTCGCTTCTACTACTACCACTTCGAGAGCATCGGTGCTGTTGTCCGCTTCGCTGCTCCCACACAATCAGCCAAGCTTGAGGCTGCTCTTTACGAACCTTTTGCCGAAATTCTCGCCAACGACGTTCAAGAGTTCCAGCCTTACGTCTTCCAAGTTTTTGCCGCACTTCTCGAAGCAAACCCTTCAGGTTCTTTGCCCAGCTACTACCAGAGCTTGCTCGGTCCCATCCTCACTCTGGACATGTACAACTCTCGCGGCAACGTTCCCGCACTTGTCCGTCTCCTTTCCTCCATGATTCCTCGCGCTGCCGAGCAGATCGTTGCCAACAACCAGATTGAGCCCATTTTGGTCATCTTCCAGAAGCTTATCTCTTCGAAGGCAAACGAGTCGCTTGGATTCGACCTACTCGAGGCCATCTGTGGCAACATTCCTGTCGCAGCTTTGCAGAACTACTTCACCACTATCGTTCAGCTGCTCATGACCCGTCTGTCCGGCTCAAAGACGGAAAACTTCACCATCAGATTCGTGCGCTTTTACCACTTCTTTTCAGCACGAGACGACAAGGGTCTCGGTCCCGATCTTTTCATTCAAATCACCGACCAGATCCAGAACAACGTCTTCACTCCCATCTACACCCAAATCATCCTGCCCGACACACAAAAGCTGTCGCGTCCTTTCGACCGCAAGACTGCTGTCGTTTCGCTCACTCACACCCTCGCTAACAGCCAGGCCTTTGTTGACCGTTACGGTAAGAAGGGCTGGGGCTTCACATGCGAAGCACTTCTCAAGCTTCTCATCAACCCTCCGCTTCCGCAATCTGCCGATGATTTGATGATCGAAGATCGTGACGTCGAGGACGTTGGTTTCGGTGTTGGTTTCACAGCTCTCAACACCTGCAAGCCTGTACCCAAGGATCCCTTCCCTGAGGTTCAGGACGTCAAGCAATGGGTTGGCCTATACCTGCGCGAAGCTGACCAGAAGACCGGTGGACGTATCGCAGCTTCTGTCACTGAGAAGCTTGGTCCCGATGCCCAGGCTGCTCTCAGCAGTGTTATGCAAGGATAGAAGCCGCATACAACGTCCGAACTATATGATCATCTGGCAGAAATAGAGGAGCTGGAGGAATTCCCCGCTCTGCCAGAGTCCGATGATTCAGAGGAAATTGACAATGGCCCCTGCCGAGACGTACAACTTGCTGCGCAACAGTTGTGAGCAATTTCCCTGATCGCTGGCTGCACAACGAAGAGAGCGGAAAGCAATCACGAGAGCAGGACTTCACTAAGCGCAAAAGCTTCGACAAAGGAGGCTCCAAGTTATATTACTGGAAGTCCTGGAGGCGAAGTCCACCATGCAAGTCGTTTGAGGAATGAGAAGGAAGAAGGTTCAGAAGCATGGCCCAATATCCCCTCGTTTATGCATACCTAGCATAGACGCACATTTTCGTATTTGTTATCAATTCCATCATTTTCAATCAATCACCGATACACATCATGACTGTGGCTTCTGAGGAATTCTTATCCACCAATACGTCTTGCCATCCCACTATGACTAGGTTTGGTATTGTTCTATATTTGATATCATGCTTGAACTCACGCGCATGTGTCCAGGCCAAGAAAAGTAGCTAATGCTTCTTTCTATTGCACACTACATATTGGTTCGGGGCAGAGTTGTTTATTTTATGCAGAGAGGAACAACCTTCGATCGGCGACCAGCATCTCAAGAACAGGCTCTACGATGCCCTCCTTCAATCCAAACGCCATCAATGTCCCAAGACAAGAACTTAACCCCTTCTCCCTCATCTTCTTGATGGCATCCCACAGACGATCCTTGATGGCGAAATCAATTTGAAAGTCCATGATCATTTGCTCCAACCTGGGTTGTGGGTCGACAATGCCAAGTTGCGGGTCAGGGCCGAGGGTTATAGTAAGGGTGTGCTTTGCAGGAGTAGAGGTAGGGAAACTGCAGGAGATGCGTAGACTTTGCGTTTGTGATTCGAAGAGAGGTTCCAGTGTGACTGTGGCCGTTGAAGTGATATCGACCCCGTCGTCACTGATGCGTAAATCAGATGGGATAGAGTCCAGAGACAAGAATGTAAAGTTCCAAGAGCGTGCGTCGTTGAGTTCGGCGATGAGTGTTCCCGTGGCTTGGTCGAATCTGAGGACCATTTCCCTCTGACGAGTCGTCGAAGAGCTTGAAAGGCGGGCGTTGGTGTCATCGTCGTCGGCCACGCTTTCGATGTTGCTGCTCTTGGCATCCTGGCCGATAACCACGATGGCTTCGAAGGCGTCTGGGTTCGCACAGCCGTTTGCAGGAGCGGCCGCTTCGTCCAGAACGGTGATTGATCCTTCGGGCGCCAGAACGGGATATTCGCTCAGTCGTCTGTAGAAGACGATTTCGCGATCACCATCGTAAACAGTGCCTGTAAAGACATCGACGTAGCGTTTTCCTGCAGGTAACCAAGCTTTTACCGCTGCGAGGTTCGTCACGGGGTTTCTGGGCTGCACGATGGGTGCGACGAGCAGCGAAGGGCCAAACGTATACTGATTTTGGAACTCATAGGCGGCTTCCATGTCGGGATGGCTCCAGTACATGGGCTGCACCAGAGGTTCGTCTTGCTCGGAACCCAACACGTTTTGCGTGTATAGGAACGGCACCATACGATGTCTGAGTCTCATGAACTCCGACATCACTTTGCCACATTCGGAGCGATACAACCATGGCTCTTTCGAGTTCCACTTGGAATCTGAAGAATGCAGGCGGAATATCGGGGAGAAGACACCCAGCTGCACCCAACGCGTCACGAGCTCATCGTCACGACCTCCAAAGATGTGGCCGCCGATGTCGTGGCTCCACCAGCCATAGCCGACGTTACTGGCCGTAGCAGTAAATTCGGGTTGAAATGCCAGCGACGCCCAAGTCACAACCGTGTCTCCCGAGAAGCCCACTGGGTAGCGATGACTGCCAGGTCCAGCGTAGCGCGAAAATATCAGCGGAATGGTTTCCTTATCACGTCCATTGTCGAGATAGTGGAAATGGTTCAAAAGCCATAGAGGGTCCAGTCCGGGGAGTTTGGAATAAGAACCCTGTTGCCAGTCTATCCACCAAAAGTCACAGGCCACTTTTTCGATGTTGCGATGTAATATCTCGAGATACGCTTTCATGAATGCGGCATTGGCAGGGTCGAACAAGATGGGCTTTCTGTCGCGCGTGTCGATGTCGAGGGCCAGAGCCATTTCCTCGTAGCTGTCTTCGTGGGAATGCACCCCGTTATGTGGATGGTCATTCAGAGTTACCTTGAGATTACGTTCATGCAAAGCTCGGCGAAATCTCTTCGGGTCTGGAAACAACTTGTCGTCCCAAGTGTAGCCTCCCCAACCCGAGTGAGGTACTCGCTTGTCAGATACGAGATGCCAGTCCATGTCCACGACTGCAACAGACAGTGGTATGTCGCGGGTTCGAAATTCATCCATCAGCTGGATGTATTCGTCTTGATGGTAGGCATAGTATCTGCTCCACCAGTTGCCAAGTGAGTATCGAGGTAGCTTGGGCTGTTTTCCAGACAGCTCATAGAAAGCCTTGATCGCGGCTTTGTAGTCATGACCGTAACAGAAAAGATAGCCGTCCACTCGATCTCCAGGTCGTCTACCAGCCACGAATCCTCCATCAAACAACATCGAGCTCGAGTCGTCGAGTGAGGCATATCCTGCTTTGGAGATAACGCCCGGTCCCATGTCGCAGCGTCCATCGCACAAGTCCAACGTGCGGGCTGTTCCACCAAGATTCAACTCTTCAACTTTTCCATATCTCCACGGCGCGCCCCAAAGCGTGTGTCGAAAGCCGAAGTTGACGACGAATCCGGCGGGCGAAAAGCGCTTCTTGTCGTAAATCAAGTGGAAATGATCGGTGATGATCTCAAGCTCTAGTTCGCCATCGACGACGCTGAAATCCGGAATTTCGAATTGGCGATTTATTGCAAACGTGGACGCTCTGTCCTCGAACTGGCCATCGTGGGCCCATTCATATCGGATCAGGCGGTCGCTCAGGATGGTAAAGCGATAATTGGGACCGGAAACGATCGCCTCGGGCTTAGCTTGCGGTCTGGTGTGAAAATCCATGTAGCTGTGAGGCGGAAGATACGAATGGAGTCTCAAGTGTGGCTGCGGTGGTCCTTAAGAACAACACCTACTGGCCGGTTGTATTGGCAGGAGTGTGAGAATCTCCCGCAGGCATAGTTTGAGCAAATTGACCAGCGACCAAATCACCGACAACTGCAGCGCTACTCGCGATGGCCATGACCGTGATCATCTGATCTTGCGAAGGATTCAGCGGATTGTACTGCGAGTAATTCAGCAAGTAATACTGCGAGCAATTCAGCGAGAGAATTCGCCGCTAGAGAAACTTTATGTCTCCTAGCCGAGCAACGGCGGGTTATACTACGAGCAATTCAGCGAGTGGGATTCGCCGCTAGAGAAGTCTACACTCCTAACCCGAGCAACAGCCTTACACATGAGCAGACGTTGGCCGAGCGAACAATTCACCGAGTAACTACAAATCGTCAAGAGCCAATGTCTTGTGCTACGAAAGTCCGGAGACATCCCCACTGGCATGGCGTTTGACCCCGCGGGGTACGATCATAACGCAGAACTTAGAATCTGACCCATCGAGGGCGACAGGCCTTGATAAGACCGCAATAAGACCCCGTTCTCATCTTTGGCATCACTCCCAAATCATACAATACTTTCAATCACTTTTCTTTGGTCATTTTGTCATCATCGTATCGCAAACAGAACTCATACCATGGAGAAAGAGTTTGAGCTAACCCATCTGGAAGACTCGAGGAGTCATGCTGCTCCCTCGATCATGAAAGATGCCGTTGGGGACGCCATTGAGGCAGAGGGGAGCATGGGCTTCCTGCAAGCCGTTCGACTCTATCCCATGGCTATATTCTGGTCTGTGGGTATGTCCACCGCAGTCATCATGGAAGGATACGCAGTCATGCTGCTATCCAGCTTCTATGCTCTTCCACAATTCAATCGCAAATACGGTCAACAACAACCAGATAGAACCTTTGTGGTCCCAGCATCATGGAAACCTGGCCTTTCCAACGGTGCTCTGTGTGGAGAGATCCTCGGGCTCTTTCTCACTGGTATCTTCCAAGATCGATATGGCTATCGCAAGACTATTTGTGCTGCGCTGTTGATGGTTACTGGCTTTATATTCATACTCTTCTTTGCGAATGGCGTCGAAATGCTGCTCGTAGGAGAGATACTGTGCGGTATTCCCTGGGGAGCTTTCCAGACCATTACTACCGCTTACGCCTCCGAGATCTGTCCTGTCGCCCTTCGAGCATATCTGACCACGTACGTCAACCTCTGCTGGGTTATTGGCCAACTTGTAGTCTCTGGTGTGTTGAAAGGTGTGCTCGATCGTCAAGATCAATGGGCTTATCGAATTCCTTTTGCTGTCCAATGGATTTGGCCAATTCCTCTGTTGGTCATATGCATCTTGGCCCCAGAGTCTCCTTGGTGGTATGTTCGACACGGCCAACTGGATCGAGCAAAAAAGAGCTTGGAGCGCCTGATGAGTCAATCCAACGACATGGCGGACCACACGGTTGCAATGATGCAACACACCGACCAGCTCGAGAAAGAGGCGTCATCCGGTACATCATACTTGGAATGCTTCAGACCTTCAAATATCCGACGCACGGAGATTGTGTGCTTCGTATGGCTGATCCAAATCATTTGTGGATCGCAGCTGATGGGCTGTTCGACTGTGTTCTACGTCGCCGCCGGTCTGAACGAGAGAAACTCATTCACCATGTCCCTGATTCAGTACTCAATCGGGGCCATCGGTACTATACTCTCATGGTTCTTGATGTCTCGAGTAGGGCGACGGACGATATACTTGTACGGCTTGGCAATTCTCTTTGTTCTTCTCATGGTCATTGGATTCGTGTCCTTGGCGCCTCGCAGCGACAATGTAAACTGGACTATCGCAGCGATGTTGTCAGTGTTCACCTTCATCTACGATCTGACTGTCGGCCCGGTCTGTTATTCGCTTGTGGCCGAGTTGTCATCGACGCGGCTCCGCGCCAAATCTGTGGTTCTGGCTCGGAACTTGTACAATATTGGCGGCATCGTGGTCAATGTCCTGATCAACTACCAATTGACTTCGACAGCATGGGATTGGGGAGCCAGGTCTGCATTCTTTTGGGGCGGCTCCTGCCTCTGTTGCGCGATTTGGACATTCTTCCGTCTACCAGAGCCGAGTGGAAGAACATATGCTGAGTTGGATATCCTCTTCGCAAACAACGTCCCTGCTCGCAAATTTGCCACTACCCAAGTCGACGTGGTTCGGGGAACCATAGTAGCGTAACACGAAGAGTACGGACGCAATGCAAAGGACACAGTGATAGTCTTTCTAGTCGAAGACGAATTTTAAGACGTCGCTTCTATTTCTTGTTCTGAAGCCTCGCATTGATCCGTGATATATGTTATCGGAAGTGTGTTGTGAGCGCTGCAGTAAGAGTGATCAAAAGCTTCGGCTACTCGTCTGCCCAAGGGCACTGCGAATTTGAGGTAGGAATTCGGAGTGAGCGACAGGAGCTGACACACAGCTCTGAGCCGATCCAAGTTTTGTGCCATGTCATGCATTGAATCCGTGATTGTCGTGGAACAATCCATAAGATCTGCTAGAGCATTCCCAACATCGTAGATCTTTTCAAACTATGATCAATCAGTCTGGGCGGCTTGTGGAAACAGAACATCACTCACAATGCCCAGTCCGTGGATCTCGATTGACTTGACAGATAAGGAAGCTGTCACGCACAACAAAGACGAGGCTAGGTCCTCAGGATAGTAGAATGATTTTGATCGTGACACCGCCGTACTCGAAAGCTCACTTTGCTGCAACGCAGCCGTCCAAAATACCAACTCAAGCCAGTGCTGCGTGACCAATATATCAGCCTTCTGGATTTCAGCCAAGGCGTCGCATTCTTGAGATAATTCAAGACGACCGTGTCTCCGTGCGAGACCCTGGTTGACTGAACCTTGCTGGCTCCAAACATCGAGAAATTCGACTTCGAGTTGGGAATAGACTCGGACAAGTTGACGAAATCCAACGTCAATTTCGCTTGTGTTTTCGTGCTCTTCGCCAGAAACACCTTGAGAAGGATCCAGAGGACGCAATAGAAGAACGGGCTTGTGTCTTGCTATCGCGAATGACCTTTCAGTGACGAACAAGATGTCATAGATTCGCCGACTGTAGAGAGCGTCTGCCGAGTTCATGCCATCGTAATATTTACTTGTATGAAGTCCAAGTGCCTGAGCTAAGGTGATGGCTTCGCGCAGATAGAACCAAGTGTGGTGACTGTCGTGCAATTCGAAATAAGCGATGGCGATGAAGAAGGAAGCGAGAAGTGTCGAGACCGAGCTATCGAGAACGAAGTCGTACTCTGATCGGACAGAAAGGCTTTTTGCGATGCAGAAACGCGCAACCGTATCCCATTGCCTATTGCCGATGATGGACTCGCTCCGACCGCATAGGAATGTGACAACCAGAGCCGAGATGGCAAGTAACATGCTGCGCTCATTAGGTCCAAGTGGCCCATCGAGCCATTGCGCAAGCATAGAGGACTTGAACAATGGCATGATTGGATAGAGATCATCGAAGTAGACCGTTAGACATTGTCTCATTAGGCTGAGCAGTTCTTGCGAAGACAAGAGATCTCGATTGACTTCAGGAGTCACATCGTAGCGCTCACTCGAACGTGTCTGTTCTTCTCTCAGGGCCACTATCTTTTTCCCGTTGCCGTATTTCGGGCCGCGTGGTCTGCAGATGTATGCCCGGTAGCAGTCGAGCCGGCTGCGTCGACAAGAAATGCAGGGTGTAAGCCCGTCGCACCGAACCCGACGCTGTCGACACTGGTCGCAAGTTATTCGCGTGGAAGACATATGTAAGTTGTAAGGTGCTGAGTAAAGTAGTAAGTGGAGAAAGCAGGGTATAGAGGGCCGTTGATCGCCCAAGGCCTTAGCGGGCCGTCACGTGCCATATAAGCCGCACCCCACGACGTCAATTACTTATTCCGATATTATCCCTAGACTCACATTGCTATGCTAAAAGTTATAGAAAGCTAGCATCTCATCAATTCATTAGGTTCTTACGGAGACGGATAGTTAAGAAGATCTGAATGGTACTGTCCCATTTCATACATGTACGATTTCTTCCGATCTTGCGGAAACTGCACACAGAGCTTTCTAAAGTACGATGGTTGCAACAGAAGAAAGAGTAAGAATCTAAATGTTCTGAGCCTCACACATTCCGGTATAAATACCACCCCTTGCGACAAGCTCCGAGTGAGATCCAGCTTCGACTATCTTGCCGCCGTAAAACACAAAGATCCGATTTGCATTTGTCACGGTTGACAATCGGTGAGCTACTGCGATGGTGATTCGGGAATTCTTGGAAGCCGCTTCCATCAGCGCGGCCTGCACGATTCGCTCCGAGCCAGTGTCTAGAGCGCTTGTTGCCTCATCCAAGAGCAAAACTCTAGGGTCGCGGATCAGTGCTCGAGCGATTGCGATGCGTTGGCGTTGTCCACCAGAGAGTTGTGCGCCGCCTGTCCCGCAAGGGGTGTTGAGACCTTCGGGGAGGGAGGAGATGAATTCCCAGGCATTGGCTGCGAGACAGGCTTGTTTGATCATCTCATCATCGACTTCTTCGCCATCTTGATCGATACCCATGGAAACGTTGTCGCGGATGCTGCCGGGGAAAAGAGTAGGTTCCTGCTGCACCAGAGAAACCGCACGGCGATATACTCGCGGGTTGAGGTCTGCGAGATGATGACCGCCGTCTATGATGATTTGCCCGCTTGTCGGGTCGTAGAATCGCTCGAGGAGTGATATCATGGTGCTCTTGCCGCAACCCGAAGCACCCACGAATGCGACGAACTCTCCTGGGTTGATCGTCAACGACACTCCTTTAAGTACAGGTGTATCCGGCGCCAGAGGATATGCGAATTGGACATTGTCAAAGTCATATGACGTGCAGCCATTCAGTGGCACTAAATCCTTGTTTTGATCGGTCTCTCGAACGGTTGGCTTGATATCGCACAGCCAGAAGAAGTAGTTGGCAGCGGCATTTGCCTTTGTGAAACCTAGGTAACGTCAGTTTCCGCTGAAAGATGTATGACGAGACGAAAAGCTGAGACTTACTGCTCGCAAAAGTCAACGTGGTTGCACAACCCTGACCGGAGAAATAAACAGCCATGAAGGACACGATGAATTGATAAAAGTCGATATCGCCTGCAGCGATCAATTTGGAGCCCCACCTGTAGATCATATTAGAATAAAAGTCGCTGGTGAGATTGGAAAAGAAAAATTTACCAGAAGCCTAGAGCCAAGACGAAGAATTCAATCGATTGCGTAAATGCAAAGAACATCATCATCGACAGAAGCGAAGTTCGAGATCCGGATATAGCAGCATCGAGCTCGTTCGTATAGCGCAGCAAAACATCTTCCTCGATGGCGAGAGAAGAGACTGTCCGGATGGCTGTAATGCTTTCGGATGCGATAGAAGCGCTTTTGGAAAACTTTGCATCGATATCAGAGTCCATCTTCGTCTCGACTCTGACACGAATGACGCCTCCAAGAATCATTGGAGGTATCCCTGCGAAGACACCCACGAGGCCAAGCTTCCATGACACGGCAATAGAGAGGATGGAGCAGACGATGATGGTGACGATTGAGAGCATGATTATGGTGATGTTGAATCCCATCAACTCGAACAGAGATTGCGCGTCAGAATCGAGTCGGCTGGTCAGAGATCCAATGGTATTCTCAGGTCGATCGAAGAAGCGTAAATCCTGTCTCAAATAAGCAGCAAAAGTTCGTTTGCGGATGTCGTGGCCGTATGCCTGGAGTAACATTAGTGCCCGCAGAAGACATCCGTGACACACGAGCTTCATCGTACCTGCGCGATATGATTGCTGACCCAACCCATGGCCATGTAAACGAACAAGAGACAAATCGCCATGATGAAGAACATCAAAGCATAGAAATTGCCCCGACTTTGGTCCAGCTCAGGGTCGAACACATCCATGACGTTGCCTAAAAGCAGAGCTTGACCGGGGTACACACCAGCTGATCCCGTTAGTTCCTGGAAACAAATTGCAATGGCTGCACTCTAACACACCTCCTAGGACGCTGGTGATTAAGGCAAGGATATACCACCACTTCAGATCTGGAGTAGCTCGCACAAGTTTGCTAGCGGTAGACAGGATCCCCATCTTTGAGGCCCGTCCGTAGTCTTCTCGTTCTCTGAGCAGAGCCAGCTTTTCTTGCGTGAATGTGTCATGTCGACTGAATGTCTGACTCTTCTCGAGAGCCAAATCGCCTGGCTTTTCTTCCCCATCGCAAGCTTCATAGTCACTTCCTCGGTCGTAAGTTGACAGATTCTGAGCCCGTACCAGAGTTGCATAAGCGCCGCCGCGAGCGACTAACTCGCCGTGTGGGCCTTGCTCGATGATTTTGCCTTGCTTCATGACCACGATGTTGTCGGCAGCCTGGATGGTCTTCAGCTTGTGAGCGACAACAATGGTCGTACGGCCTTCAGATGCCTTATCGAGGGCTTTCTGGACAATAGCCTCCGCTTGAGGGTCAAGAGCACTGGTGGCCTCGTCGAGTAAAAGAATCCTGGGTTGAGAGACGATACTTCGAGCAATGGCAATACGCTGTTTTTGGCCACCAGAGAGTAGACCTCCCCTTTCACCAATGCGCGTCTCATATCTTTGTGGGAGTGCCTCAATAAAGTCGTGGGCGTATGCCGTCTGAGCGGCATCCTTGACTCTTGCTAGTCGTTCATCTCGAGGGAGATGTTCCCACGGCGTACCAACAAGGCCATTGCAGATGTTTTCGAATACGGTGCCGTTGAACAACACAGGTTCCTGTGAGGATTTGATCAGCAAACTCCAGATCGTCCGTGCTATTTCTCGACCGCACCTGTTGTACTAATCTCATGTTGGTGCGGAGCCAACGCAAATTGAGATTTTGCAGCGTTGCACCATCCAGAGTGATCTCTCCATAGCTTGGATTGTACCACCTTTCGAGCAACCCAATGATTGTACTCTTGCCAGAGCCACTAGCTCCCTGAGAACCATGTGAGAAAAGTATATCCGAATTATCACATGGGGGTACTCACCACAAGTGCTGTGACTTTTCCAGCAGGCACGTGTAAGCTGAATCGATCCAAGACAGGATTGTTCGGTCGAGTTGGATAGCTAAAAGTCACATCCTTGATGTCGATTGACCCGTCAAGATAGGCGGGCTTCTCTCCAGAGAGGTCGAAAGGATCTATCCTTGACGGTCTGTCGATGAGTTCGAAGAGTTCGGCAGCGGCTGATGCTGCTCTGGTGAACGTGACCATGTTGGGAGCAATGGAGTTCAACATAGCTGATGCGATGACAACAGAAAATAGCACACTAGAAGATTGTTAGCGCGCACCGTATGCAGGAGCATTGCGACTGCAGAAACTCACGTGAACACGGTACCAATACCATCCACCTCTCCGCGTGCAATCATGGCAATTCCTTGCCAAAACGCAAGACCCATCCCGGCAAACATGACGAAATATTCCCCGGCGAACAGGAGGCCGTACAGGACGTCTTTCTTCCGACCGAGAGTGCGCGCTTGTTCAAGATACACCGAGTATCGGTCGACAATCCTTGTACCGAGGCTGAAGGCGTTGATTGCTCGTATATTTCCCAACGAGGACTCAGCAAATGCACCTGCTTGAGCATATATCTTTAGTATGTCCGTTTCAATGCCTGCATCGATACCTCCGGCGGTACCGACCATAAGGATCAAAGCGGGTACAATACAGATCAAGATAAGTGTGAGCTTCCATTGGGTGACGAAAGCGATGATGAATGCAGCGATCAGGGTCGCTGTAGCCTGTATCATCTGACCCAGTTTCTCGGAGGTGCCAGATTGGATGAGGCGGCCGTTGGATGTTGCTTGCATGGAGATTGATCCGGCAGATCCATGATCGAAAAAACTGATATCTTGACGTAGTGCAGAACGCATGTAATCGTGGCGCATATTGCGACCCAATTTGAGAGCCGTATATGTCATTGTGGTCGAATAGATGTAGATGCAGCCAAAGCGAGCAATCCCGATATATACAAAGTATAGTCTGACATTGATTAGCGGACTCGTTGTGAACGCAGTCTTCATGAAGCTCAGGCATACGATTGCTTGGAGACCAAAGACATAAAATCCGCTGGGACATCTTGTCCTGAGCTGAATCCACTCAGCAGCGTAATGAAGTTGCCAAGTACGAGATTTACTAGCGCGAGGGCGACTCCAGACCCACAAGCAGCGATCAGGGCGATTGCTTGTAAGCACCACACGGTCGGCGTGCCATAGAAAAAGATGCGCTGTTTCCACAGTCAGTGATAGATGTCCTATCATGTTGCTTGCGGCTGGAACCAACCGTGAACGCTCTCGTTGCGGACATCTGTTTAGGTACTGCTTCGCCATTGATCGACTCTATAGCAGAGAGCGGAGAGCCAGGGTTCAACCCCAGATTGGCGTTTTCGGGCACCTTCTCACCCATCGAGCGTGATATGTTTTGTAGTGTTGACAATAATTTCTCGTGAGAGCGAGTAAGTCGAGATTTTAGGCGGTATTACTTGGTGTTGTTTCTTCCTCTCTTGTGACTGGAACGAAATTCGATTGGATTTTGCGAAGAATAAAAGCAAGCTCTCGTCGATGAAATATATGTGATCAAGTAAGAGGCATGATGTGAGGCTGCGGAGGCCGAAGGCGCCGGCACCGAAGCTACCTTTCTTCATGATGGACGAATTTACTGGCCAAGACATATAGCGTTGCATGATCTTGCTACTAAGTCGGTTGCCTTCGTAAGTGCGCGATCAGAATTGCAAAAGTTCATTTGGCGTTTGTTTTGATGGAAGTCAAACTTGAGTTTCGCCCATCGGGCCGGGGCCTGCGGCCTCCGGAAGAAGCGTAGACTCTCGGGATTCAAAACCCGGTGTCTCCCCGAACGCTACAATGGCACGTTAACGTTGTGGCACGGATGCTTGTATCGCACACGAACTGAAGACACTCTGAAAATCGATCCAAACGTCCTGACGAAGTTCTCGGACTCGGACGTTCCAACTCACGGCCTCTCTGGTCTCAAGTCTCAAGTCTCAGTCAGCGCACCACGAGCTTGCTTGTCTGTCTAGTCTTGCCCTACTGCCATTACTGTCCCGCTCATTTGCCAGGGCGATTGTGTAGCAGAAATCCTGAGCCATGTATAACATACAGAATCCTCCGATAAGCCGAGATCAGACACCCGAATCCCCGGGCGCAATTTCGGGCCAGGTCCCAGGTCCTTCCAGTCTCAGCCGCGGTGCAGTGCGTTACTCTTCTGGGGCGATTGATGACTGCTAACACTTGTCTGACCCGTACTAACATTACAATAGTGCGAAGCATGCAGGTCCCGCAAGGTGCGTTACCTCTTTGTCTTGTTGTAACGCATGTAGTCCGGTTCCATTGGGGCGCGGGATATCCTCTATCCTGTGTTGACAGGTTGTTGCAGATACGTTGCGATAGGAAGTCTCCCTGTGTCCAGTGTCGACGTGCCGACATTGAATGCGTCCATCCAGGTATCAAGCCAAGAGAGAAACGCTCGAGAGTGTTGATTACTCCGCAATAGTAAGTTGCACCTCGCGGCTTTGAACCTGTCCTCCCTTGTCTACAAATCAGATCCAGCTGAGCGATAGTCTGACTTAAATGCGCCGCCTTAGCGAAAAGAAGATCGACCTTATTGATAGCCGGCTGGAGGAAGTTGTCGGGCTATTGCGAAATCTCTCAACGCATGTGTCCGCTCCAGGCAACACTCATGATGATGTGCCGGTTCCTCCTCCGGCACATCCCTCTCCAGTACGCCGGGCACTCCCCTCAAACTCTGAAAATGCTGCAGTGGTGGAAGGGTCGTCTTCCTTGTCCGCCCACTCCGTTTTCGTCAACCAACTCTTACAGGGTCTTGTTGGAGTTCAGCAGCCCGATGGCGATATCCAAAGAACTTTGACCGATCTAGCAGATATAGCGAGTACTCCCCAGGATACATCGTCAGCGACCGAGGTGGCACTACCAAATGCAGACCCGTCAGAGACTCGAGGCCAGAAGAAGTTCAAACTACCGCCCATTCAAGATGCTGCAAATTTGATTCGCGCTGCACAAGGTAAGCATGATGATGCGTGACCACTGCTTCCAAAAATGCTGGCGACTAACAGAATTATAACAAGCTCAGCGACTAGCAGGTTCTGGTTGGGTATACGGCTATATCTTGATGCAGTCTTTCAGTGATCTTTGTCTCCAGGTCTATTTCTCGGAACCTGTATCTCCCTATGATTGTATCAGCGTTAACGCCGGCTTGTTCTCGTTATTCTGGGACCATGCCTTGACGGCTCAAACTCCGCAAAGTGAGAAAGAACAATGCCTTGTATACGCTCGTCTATGCCGAAACAATCTCGAAACCGGATTGGCCGAACTACCGCTACATCTACCAGAATCGCCAAGTGTGATTGCCGCCCTCATTTTTGGAGTATAATCTTCCTTTTCTTCTTGAGCAGATGGACTGGCATCTAACAGAAATTCAGGCGTATTATGCCATCGAGTTCTCGACAGCCTCGTTGTGCTGGTCCTTGGCTTCCAAAGCTTCTGCTTTATGCCAGACATTAGGGTATCACAGGACAGTAACTTCTCATGACCGGGTAGTAACAAATTCGAAATACACGCGATTCCTTTTCTGGACGACTTACTACTTGGACAAAAGCCTCTCTTTGCGCTTGGGCAGAGCTTCAACTATCCAAGATTGGGATGTTACGGCCATTCCTCCCTCTGCATCAAGCACTGACCAGGAACCTGTCTTTGCCTTTTTCGCCCTATGGGTCAAGACTGCGAGATGCCAAGGTGACATATACGAGATGCTCTATTCCCCTGCGGCAGCAACTCAGCCCGAGCAAGTCAGAAGATCAAGAGTTGGTTCCCTAGCATCCAGTTTGTACGACATCGCGCAAGAGACAGAAAGGACAAAAGTACGATTCAAACCGTGGATTGCACCTTCTTGTGAAGATGCGAGGACTGACGAAACGTGCAGAATCAATGGCTCAAGACTGTGGAGGAAAATACCGAAGAACATCTTATGGACTTCTACGCCGTCTCTGACGAGGTTCTCCGACTATCACTACTGACTCACGTCTATCGAGCCGCTCCGAGAGACACACAGTCTTCTACAACATTCAACCCTACATGTATCCAAGTCGCCAGAGCCACTTTGGACAGACACCACGACTGCATAGCAATCATACAGAAAGCAAACGACATTTGGTTTTCGATCTATGTCAAATGGTAACGTTACAAAGAAAATGCTGCTATGCCGATTTTGTATTTCTGATTGGTTCTTCTAGGACCCTTCTCTTCGCGCCTTTCGTGCCTTTCATCGTCGTTTTCTGTCATGTCATGGAGACGCGAGATCACGCTGATCTGGCCCGCCTCGAGGCGTTTGTAAACTCCATCCATGCAGCAACTACAGTTTCCGAGCCCGCCGCGAAAATGCATCGCTTGTTCCAGGTACTCCATAACATCGCCACACGCTACCTAGAGCTCGGTGGCATGGGAGATAATCATGGCAAGCAGTCTTCCGTGCCAAGCATGGATACACAATTAGCCGCTTTGGGGTTTCCTCACGCCGAGCACTGGGAGATGAACAACGCACCGACGGACTTTGATTTCGGCATTGATGGACTGCAACAACACAATCAGCAGCCTCAACCGTTGAACAGCATATTGTGGGCGGGTAACGAATTGCAATTGGAGGAATGGCTGTACAATAGCCAAGCATCGATGGAAACGCTCCAGAGCGGTGATTCTTCACGACCTGACATGATGCAATAGGTGATGGAAAGAAGAAGCGGGAATGACAATGGAAGACCTTGCGTTGTGAGAGTCAAGACAGCCTCACAGACAATCGTGAAGATTGTACCCTTCCAACCTTGCCATATGGTAAGAATCCTCAGTCTCCAGAATATGCCGAACGATTGATCGGCTCACCCTACTGTTGCTGTCCTGACCATCGCTTAATTCTTACTCTTTGATCAACTCCCATCCTCTCATCTCAAACCCTTTCAATTGTGCCATGTGCTTCTTAGTCCACTCGGTCTCTCCCGACGCCCTAGCCTCAGGCCCAGCGAAACCAGCCAAGTCCTCGACCTCATGAATAGTAAAGTATTTGGGTTGCTGTCGTTGTTGCTGTTGTTGCTCCTCCATAGCCACCCCCTCCTCGGCCACCAAGGCGCTCACACATCTCCTGCACCGTAAATACCCAGCCATCTGCGATACCATGGGTACATGCTCTTCATCATACCAGTCATTAAAGTCCTCTTCGTTGGCGGGCAGGGGAGTCATCGATGCGGTAAGTAGAAATGGCGCTTCTGTTGCTAATTTCGTGCCAATCGTATCAGTCTATCGTGTTTGAGATGGGGGAGTGTGGTTTTCGTGAACTGCAAACCTTTATCACCGCACTCGGTGGTGCGGAGGAGCTCATATCGTTGCGTGGTGCTGCTGCGTTCCACAAACACGACAACTTCCACTTTTCCCACCCCCAGACTTCGGAGTTTCAAAAATGACTCTGGTGTTCCAGGCGGTAATGTTTCGAACGATGTAGCGACTCGTTTATAGAGCTTTGTCTGTTGCATAATGAATAGAACTTTCTTTGTACCGTTGCGGGAAGAAAAGTTGCTTAATCGAGAAAGTTGAGGATATATATAGCAAGATGCCAAAGGTAAGAAAGAAGGTGACTGCTTCTTATATAGAGCCCTACGAGCGGCTAGGTCCTGCCAGAAGTGACTGTGCTTAGACAACGATAATGCTCTGAATGCGCCTTTTACCTTTCTGATTTCTAAGCCGGCCCATGGCTTGCTGTGTGCTCCGAGATTCACAAGAGTTTGGGTCCTACGGAGCCCGCTTTCTACGGGCAGCGGAACCTGCGGACACCGAAACCTGCGAAGGTAAGCACGACCCAACGCATCCGGGAGTTCATGAGCAGCGACCTGTGAGGTGCATACAAGTATGATATAGAATACCAGAGAGTCAATAAATAAGAAAAGACAGAATATGTTAGAAAAAAGTGTAACTAAATTCCAATGGAAAGTTGTGAAGCTGTACCTGTAACATTAGGAGAAAACTACATCTATAACAGAGAGGGAATCGTACATGACTTAGATCGCAGAACCAAGACAGTTTCTACGAGCTCTTGTAATTTATTCGAGGCATTAGGAGGACTGCTTGTATAGTCTGGGTAAGACAGGATCGCTACGATATCTGCGCATCTCATCTTTAGGACCGAGACGTCCTACATTCGAGCGGCCGTCGTGCTCACGTAGATAAGAGTTTCGAAGCTATAGGCGTTCTGTAGTTCTCCAGTGGACACATTGGCGGAGGCGTTATACGAAGCACCTTTTTGAAGCGGTCTTCGGAGCTTGATTAAAGCCGGAAAGGAGCGAAGCAGCACCTACAGTTTGACTCCGATGCCTAGAGCCTCCGTCGATCGACCATTTGGGGGATTGTCATATGTGTACTACGAGATGTGCCTATAGGACTGTACTACTTTTGCCTTTTGACGTTGTACGCACAGACAGCGGCTAATCTGTGAAATGCTTTCTTTGGTGCCAAAGGTGGAATTTCCGTTGATGTCTGATCCTCGCCCGAAAAGATCTTGATCAGCGCGAAGCTAAGCATGTCCATATCCTTCGATCCTTCGCCCAGTCTCAAGGCGAGAAAGGAAACAAGGACCCAAAGAACTTTTGAGAGGTCTGACTTATGTCTCAATCTAATCGGTCTGTTTGGTCTCACTGCGTGGTTGCATCTCGTCGTCCGCAAATTTCCCTGTAGCATTAGGGTTCGTGCCCATCAGAATCGATCTAGGTAACTAGCTAGCTTGAGTATCGTGATTTATGCATGCACAATAGTTTTTATGTATCAGCTTCGAGAAGAACGTACCAGAAGACGGTTCCGATAGCTGTAACCCTGCCGTATTTTCAGCTGCGGCGGATGCGACGACCGGGCAAATGTGTAGTGCTTACGCTATTGTCGCTAGGCGCTTCGTAGAAATGTCGCTGTATCTGGTCTCCATCGCTTCGTTACAAGAGATACGAACAGAAGAGGCTCACGATATCGTTTGTCGCATTCGATTTTTGAGGGCCGTCAATAGATGCTCCAGGTGTGGACGTCGTCGTCGCATCGCTGCTTGCCCATTCGCGTCGGTAAACGTTGCGTCATAGCCATCTCAAAACTCCGGATTGCACTTACTTTGAGTTCGGCGCCACGAATCTCTCAGCTCCTTGCACCTACTCTTTGTTTACGAATGCTTGTTACTGCCCAGATATGTTACCTCGACCTCCGTTGCAACTATGTGTTTGTGAAACCTCTTTTGAGTCGACGACAACATCCAAGACATGTAGGTCGCGCCGCACTCTTACAGTCCCGCCGCATCTCCGACAATCCAGTGCTCCAAATACCATTTCGGAAAAGAGTCATGTTTCGGCATAGCACGCGGCTGGAGATCTAACGACTACGCCACTCCTGTTCTTGTGGATCAGTCTGCAGGGCGTCCAGGCGGTCAGGTAGAAAGCCAGTCGTAGCTCGTAGAGATGCGATGATAGCCTTAATCTGCCCTTGTCGGGGCAAGCACCAGGCGAAGCGTGCTAATACATTTGGCATCAATTTCCGTCTCTTTCTGCGGTTGCTCGCACTTTTCAACACTTGCACTCCTTACACCTTCGCTTCCATCATACCCTTTGTACTTGTTTCTCCCCTTACCACTGCACCCCTTCTATACTCCTTACACACACACTACTTGCAACTTACTATCGTTTCCCCATCGATTGATCGAACAATCGGAAACGTCATCAACCTCGACACGCCATCTCGACCAACACACGCACATACAACACTACCGACCAATTACACCCAAGTAGAGTCAAGGGAAATGGCATTCGTGTATCCAAATTGCACCTTACCAGCCGAGCTGCTCCCCCGATTCGTTGGCGCTGCCAGATTTCGCTCGACCGCAGACATCCTCTGGTACTGTCTTGTCCCCATCACCATATCCGTGTGGTCGGTGCAACGTCCCAACGCCGCTCCAGCTCCCACCCCAAAGGACCCCCGCTGGCGGATACGAGTCTGGCAGAAGCATTTATCCCGCCCGGCCACCAAGTTGTTATGGATGTGCATAATGCTCGCTGCTCCCGACATTGTATTCGCTCGGGCAACTGCAAACGTCTTCGCGGCTTGGCAGAATCATAGTGAGCTCAAGACGTGGGCAGACAAAGACAAAGTTGAATGGTCTTTTACGCACACAATGACAGCCAACATGGGTGGGATTCGCGTCATCTTCGATAGACACATCTGTGATGAAGAAACTTTAGATCCACGTCCTCATAAGCCCCTTGTGGATGGCGCAAGAGGTCTCGATGATAAACATGCTAAGAGATATCGAGGTGCATTACGAATGGAAACCGGAGTCTGGACTCTGGATTCGAAGCAGCTTATCAAGGCTCGGCACTGTCATATTATCAAAAAGCTACCAAAAATTTCCAGGGAAGATCTCGACGACAAGAACAAGAGCGATTTTATGGTCTTTTTAGGAGCCGTCCTTCCCTTGATCTACGCTGCGCTTCAATTTGGAGCACGCCGTTACCAGGACCTCCCATCTGCGCTTCTAGAGATAGAAACCATGGCTTTCGTCACTTGTGCTTTCTCCTTGTACTTTGTTGACATAAAGAAGCCGATGGACCTGAATGTCCCCTTCGATTTCCCAGCAAGCAAAGATGCGACGATAAGATCAATCAAGAATGTCGCTAGAGCAGCACCAAAGCCCATGATGGGTTGGCACAGAGAGTACAACAGTCCCAGAATAACCAATGGCTCTATACCCCAGACAGAATCTGGGTCTCGCCTCTCTTACGATGTGATGGACTGCGCTCTCTCATCAATGGCAATTCTTTTTGGAGGTATCCATCTGTTTGCATGGGACTACCAATTTCCAACGGAGCTCGAACAACTGTTGTGGAGAATCGCAGCTCTGTTTACTATGTTCCTTCCGATCCTGTGGGTAGTTGCTGTTCAGCTTGAGTCTCGTTTACGTCCCGGGGACCGGGTAAAAAAATTCATCGATTGTGTCAGATGGGTGACTTTGGCACCTCCGTACGTGTTGGCAAGACTCTTTATCATCGTCGAAGGCTTTCGGTCTCTGTACTTTCTATCTACGGATGCCTATGTCGCGACTTGGGGCTTAGGATTCTTAGGATTTTAGGGTTAGGAAATTCACGTACGCTCTTCTAAGTTCTATAAGAGTCATTACTACTCTGACACCATGGAAAGTGCTTGATCCTACCTAAACCTAATCCAATCTAGATCCTCGTGGTTTAGGCTAATAGGTGGAACCTACATAACCCGACAATTCACATCCGGCAATTACATTAAGATTGCTAAGTCTAGAGTAGACGTAGGATCTACCTATAGAAACTACGGTTTAAAGCTGGATACTTTGGCAGCATCGCCGCTTTCTGCGGATCTAGCTGCTAGGCTAGGTTAGGTATCTGCCAGTATTCTATATCTACGTTAACTGATGCAAATTTTGTGGATCTAAAAATCGTAAGATTTGTCCTCGGCGGCGTCTATCTGCTATACCGCCGCACTTATAGCACCTTATTTCGGCGGTAAGACGAAGGAGTAGAGACATCTTTAATAAGCGATATAATAGCGATAGGTGATGGCTAAGGTGTTAGTAAGCTAATCGCCGGAGTTTAAAGGTAGTAGTAATGATTGCCGTTCTCGTACTTCGAAAAGGTAGGCGCTTATATAGCCTAATAGCTAACTTAGCGACATCGTCGACGTCTATTCCTCTTGTCGTGTCCCTCTCTTATAACCCGGATACTTAGTACATTGTCAAGTTTTCCAGAACGCGCGAAAGACATATCAATCCATCTGTATAGTCACATGCCAACGTAGACTCAATCATCAGGGCCTTGGGACAGAAGGTAATTAGCTTCTGTCACGTCCAAATCTCCCCAGCGGGAAATATTTCTAAATCCCGACTTGCGGAGACCGACGGGGATCGCGGAGTCACTAAGCAACCACCCTCGTCAAATTAGAAACGAGACTCTTTCTCTTTTTTTGTTCACAAGAACCAAAATTCCACATCAGAATTACCTGTGCTCCATCATGACAGCTCAAATCCCCCTCCGCGATGTTCTGGACGCAATCGGCAACACTCCCATTGTCGAGCTTACCAAGGTCGTTCCTGCAAACAGTGCTCGCGTCCTCGTCAAACTCGAGTCTTTGAATCCAACAGGAAGTTACAAAGACCGCATGGCCAGATCAGTCATCGAAGAGGCTGAGAAACGCGGCACACTCAAACCAGGAATGACAGTCGTGGAAGCCACAGGAGGCAGCACAGGCTCAGCTCTCGCTTTCATCTGCGCGGTCAAAGGCTACAATTTCACCGTTGTATCTTCCAACGCTTATGCGGAAGAAAAGTTGAAGACTATGGCTGCATTTGGGGCGGATGTTGTCATTGTACACAGTCCTAGTGGTAAAGTTACCAAGGATTTGATCCCAGCTATGCAGGCAAAGGCGGCAGAGATTTCAAAGCAAGAGGGCCATTGGAATGCGGACCAATTTTCCAATCCGGATGTCTTGATCGGCTATCAGGGGATGGGAGAGGAGTTATTGGCACAGGTTCCAGAAGGTATAGATGCTTTCTGTGGTGCAGTGGGTGGAGCGGGAATGACTATGGGTGTTGCGACGGTATTGAAAGGAGAGGGACGTCAGTGCCATGTCACGTTGTTGGAACCTGCTTCTTCGCCTGCAATAACCAAGGGATATGGAGGCCAACATTCAGTAGAAGGTGTGGGGATAGGCTTCTTGCCTAAGGTGTTGGATAAAGCTTTGTACGATGATGCGATGGCTATTGAGGAAGATGAGGCGAGGGTCATGTGCAGGAGATTGGCAAGGGAAGAGGGGATCTTGGCTGGTACCTCGACCGGACTCAATGTTGTGGCTGCGCTGCAGATCGCGCAGAGACTCGGGCCAGGGAAGGTTGTGGTGACGGTAGCATGCGATACTGGTCTCAAATACGTGCGAGGACCCCTGTACGATACTGACAACTAAGATATCATCATTCAAACTACCCTTACTGCATCTCAGAAAGGCTCCTTCCCTCGACGGAGCTCTTCATGGTTCAGCAAGCATATTGACGTGGTCTTGCTCTAGGCGAGGGCCGGGTATCCGTATTGGAGATTGGAAGCATGCACAACAACAAGCCCCTCTGCCTCTCATACAGCCAAAGAAACGACCACAAGTACACCGGCAAATGCAGCAACCACAGTCCGCAACGACGGAAGGTATGAAGTAGCAGCACCATATTCCGCAAAGTCCCAACATTTGCCCTTGCTGTTTTCCTTGTCGAAACCGGGTGAAATCCTGAAACTCACGACATTGTATGGCAAAGTCCCACAACTACCTTCTCCCTCACTCCAACATGCCCATCCATACCATGGGAGTAAGCCTTCATCATTGTTCGGGTCGCGTTCGGTACAATTCGCACCACCGTAGACCGTGACAAGTCTATCAGCGTAATGTCCCGGCTCGTATAGCTTATCGCTAGGGTTGGAAACACTTTGGCGGTACAAGGCCTTCGAATAGTTTGCCGAGGGGTCGTAGAGGTCCTTGTTGCGAAGTTCCCAATGGATACCAGGTTCATAGCCACCAGGGAAACTGCCAACCGAGTTTCGTGTCTGGTTCACAAACCCCGTGGTCTCGTTGCCGCCAAAGAGGTCTGCAAAATTGAAGCAGTTGCTGATGATGGGGATATCTTGGGTTGTGAATGTGAGGGCATTGCTGGAATTGCCGTAGCCGCATGTGTCTGCTTGTTGAGTGTCGGGGAAGAAGCGCACAGTAATGTTTTGACTTCAAAATCTTGGTATCAGATCTGGGTTCTCGTTCACTGCTGCTTGAAGGAGAAGACCTACTTTGGATCATCATTCGATTGAGCTTGGGCAAGCTGCACACAATACAGCAGCGTCAGGCACATGCCTGTGCCGATGCACTTTGTGAGCATTTTCTTGAATGTATTTGGAGATATGTGGGAAGAGGTGAACGTGGCAAGAGAAAGATGTTGTTGGAAATGTTATACACTCGCTCAAGTTGAGGTGTGTTGTCAGGAGAATAAGAGAAGTTGAGAAATCATAAGGGCAACCTTGATATTAGTAGGGACGATAGACCTTCCTTCATCAGGCCAACCGTGCCACACAGCCAAGAATTACCTACTCATACACCGCACTGCCTTCTATTGTGAGCGCCCAAGCCTTCCATTATGTTGGCCAAGCATGCATTCTCACACAGCTCGACGATCGTGTAACAAACCAACATCAAAGTTGCTATCGAGTTTCCCAGCATTGGCGGTCCGGCGCTTAAAGAGGCGATCGAAGGATTGCTTTGATGTTGGCCAAGACATGGCCAACTGCGATCCTGACTCGAGTTGGCATAATCAGGCCAACAACACATCCTTCGCGCTTCCAAGACATGCAAAAGCTGTTTGATCGGCGTGATCATGTGCCTGGGAAAAAGAGGAAGAAGAAAAGAGGAGGAGGGGAAGTTGAAGAAGGATTCGGGCGCTTCGGCTGTCGGGCCGAGCCAACAACACACGCCGCCTCTTCTTTCCAACATCACTTCGCTGCCTCCTTCCTCCCATCAAACGTTGTCATCGACCACTTTGGCGCGAGCAGATGCCGAGTATCTCAACTTGCTATAGAGCCGGTCATACAATCGCAGCAATTAGCAATCGCTCAAAGTAGGTATATACAAGCCTGCCAGCATGCGAAGTGCAAGGTGAGAGCATGGCGCGATAATGCTTTGGTACGATTATCATCGCAACTCATTGCCTGTCAGGAGCAAACACAGAGCAACGCATCTACTCCTGCAATTAGTTCACCGAGCAGTCTCAACGTCAAGTAATCCATGAATAGGAAAACTTCCGCCATCACATACGGTACTATACGAGCTTGGCGTGAAGCTTGCCATCTTGAAACTTGACTCAGTAACAAGGTTTCACCGTCCTCCCTTCCTGACAATCTGCTGTTCAGAAACAACACTCTTTCAATCATGCATCTGGATCACAAGATTTCTTGGAATGCAATCGCCGGTCATCTTGTTCTGATCAGGTCAAATCCGAGCTGTACGCCACCCCGCAGCGACCTCTTCTGGAACAAAGGGTATGGTAAAGATGCGGTCGCTGAGAAAGCAACACTTCAGAAAGTCCAGGATCATTTCGTTCGCGTCTTTATCTCTACGATCCGCGAGTTTGCCGCCACGCAGAGTACCAAACAAGCTTCGCTCGCAGCAAGCCTGCCTACAGGAAGATTGATCTCGGACGAACTCATCGCATTCGCGGAAGATCGCTATGATCTACTGCCTCATGGAGGAAACTCAGTAGAACACAACCCAATAGCTCCGGAAGACCAAGATATCGAATCCTGGAGACGAGCAGCAAATCCGGAAAATGACCCGACCGTGGAGCCGAATTACACGACCGCAAATGCAGACCTGGCCGACGCGACTAAATTGCTCATCACACTCGCCGCAACCACTGCCAAGAATCCCCAGGAAAGCACTCTGATAGAAGAAGCACAAATAGCTCTCCTCCGCCTCTCCACCGATCCTCTCATCCCACTACACAGACTAAATAATCTGTCCTGGGGCCACGGCTTCGGTGTCAGTCTACTAGCAAGTCTAGCACTGGAGATCTACATCCTGATAAACCTCTACGGTGCCATCAACGAATTACCAGGAGGCAACAAGGGCAAGCTCTCCGTCTTGGAGATGCAAAGATTGCTTGATGTGTTGGGCGGCGATGCACTTTCCGACTACGATTACCCGGCGCAAAATATACCTCATCGTGCTTATTGGCATAGGTTGGGTGTGACTTGGGAATGGATAAACAAGCAGTGTCAACATTTAGATGAAGATAACGATGGTTTGCCAACGGCAGAAAGTGGCGGGGCAGTGGCAGATCCACTTGCTGAGGGTCAAGACGCAGAAGTGAGGGAGAGGCTGAAAGAGTATCTCAAGATCTGCTTTGCAATCTTATACATGTATGATGGGTTGAGGCGGAAATGGTATGGAGATGAAGAGGCTGACGAGAAATGGACGGAGGAAATCCAATGGGTTTTTGACAAGATACGATGCCGGAGGTGAGCGGGATCAGCCATCTTTCCTGTCTTGCTTTGAGAGACCCAAGCAGTATCTTGCACCAGGAAGTCAAAATCTCCTGGAGAGAACCTGTTGCGATAATAGCGAAGAGTGTATGCATCGAAGTCTTGTGAACTGACATGATGGGCTATTCTCCTAGCGTGTCTCTTGTGGAGTACATTTCGACAAAAACTCCGCTTTAAATAGAGCCGTCCCCGTCTGGACGCTGACGTCCTATCGGATGAAGACTTTAGGCGGCGGTTTGTAAAATATATGATACGCATCAGCGCTGCTGAGAAGCGAATACACTCTCGGATGTAACCCCTGCAAACACACTCGCATATATCCCACATCATCGTTTCCATCTTGTTCATGCAATTCTTCGTCGCACTGAGATGATGGTTCCTGTGGTCGCCAATAGGAGTTGATGAGATTGACATAGCCTACTCCATCCTTGTCTCTGGCAGGTGGCTGTGGTGCTGATTCTACCACACTATACATAGCTTCCGCATCAACATGGATAGGGTAGGTATATCGTGCAGTGGGGCATGCATTCGCACCTCCCCCTTGCTCTCTGAGAATAGATTCGCTAGACTCACACACCCAGTCTTCAAAATGCTCGCGTATTTGATCGATGCTCGCGCCTTCGAATTTAGACCCATCTTCACGTGATGAGATTTCCAGACTTGAAGTGATGGCTTTTGTTCCTCCTCCAGTCTCGTGGATGTCTAGTTCTGCTCGGTGGCGCACGATGTTCATGAAGCGTTGCCAGGAGCTGTCGTCCGAGTAGGTGCATCGGTAGAAGATGAAGCCCCATTTCACATGTCGCATTTCGCCCAGCCGGGCTTGGATTTTTTCCGTGTCCTTTAGTTTCCAGAAAGGACGGTGCGGATGTGTATCATTTCCCTGAAGTTTCCCAGCGACTGCACCGAGAGCGGATGATGAAAAGTGTCGAATCTTCGAGCAAGCCAGGTGCGGTTGTTTCCAAGCTTTGTAGGTCATATATCGCCGCATGAGGAAATTGAGTAGGTTGAGATGGATGATGAGAAAGTCGCAATTCAACAGGTCTAGAAGAAGGTGCGTCGAGCTTTGTCACGAGCAATCTAAACTCAAAGATCAGGCGTCCACGACAAAGAACTTGAAACAGGCGTAATCTTTTTTCATTTCCAAACATCGTCAGCAGATTCCACACTCTCCTAAGTATGACAAAATACTCCTTCCTCCCTGGATTTTCCACACTCTCCGCTCCAAAAATCAAGGGAGTTGCTTGGATGGAGTGCCATCCGATCTTCTCCATCTTGAAAATCACTTTGGTGCAAGATAGACCCGAGTCTCGCATTGTGCTCAAAAGTGCAAGCCGGATTACTACTTCCAAGTATCAGGTCCAAAATATCCCTTCTCCGGCAGTGTAGTGATCAACGCCTGCCTTCCAACACCCCCATCAACACCTTCCGCAACAACATTCGTACCCCACCAACTCACACCAACAGGATGATACTGCACAGCGAAAAAGATGATGATTCCAGACAAAGCCACACCAGCAGACAGAGCAGCGGCGAGAACGTAATTATACTTTTCCCACCAAGCTGTCTTGTATCTTCTCAGATAGTACATGAAGCCGAAAGATACGTATAGGGCACTGGTGTAGTAAGTCAAGTTCAAAGGAGCGTAGTTGAGGAAACCGTTGATGACGAGGGAAGGGTGGACGTCACGGAGCCAGGAGATGGGTGTGAAGATGATAAGATCCAAGGGCTTGAAGATGACTGATGGAAGTTTGGCTTGGGCAGCATTTCGAATCAACGGTCCGTAGCGCTTGATTGACCACCAGCCCAATGCAAGAAGGAACCCAAGGAGGAACATATACTTCATGAATGGGTAAAATTGACCAAAGATGCGAGAGGGACCAATGGCACCCCACACGACTGATGAAGAAAAAAAGACCTCGGATCCATTCGCACAATTGAAGTCGGCAGCTTGGTCAGGGTCGCAGATGTTCTTGATGTCAGTGTCCACAAAGTCGACACAGCCGTAGGCGATCAAAGTTGTGATGATGGCACTGATGAGTTGACCACGATACATGGCACGGGGAGGGATCTTTGCGTATAGACCCATTTTTTGATCCGAGGTGTAGTTGTCGGCTTGGCCATTGATATTGTAGCCATAAGCCTTGACGAACATCAGGGCTTCCGGGCGTCCAGGCAGAGCGTAACCGACAATCAATTCAGTGAGCACGTTGAGACCTTGTGTTGTGCCCGAGATAGCATAGAGATAACTCATGGGGACCAAGAAGATGAGATTCAAGCCAATGACAAAGAAGATTGTCCATACTGGAGTCTGCAATGCATCAAAAGTCTTGAGGATGATGATTGCAAAGATGAAGGCAATAATAGCGATGGCCAGGAACCACCAGTCGGGGACTTCCTTGTAGTTTCGCATCATCTTGGTAAAGGGGTCGTTGAAGCCATCATATACGCTGCCCTCGCCATCCATGAGATGGATGGTGTGATGAAATGCCTGCTTGATATCTCCTTTTGCCAGGGAGGTCATGGCCTGCTTACCCCTGTATCCCATACTTCTGAATTGAGACCAAGCGGCAGATCCCATCTTCTGATAGGCTTGGGCAAGGGGCCGCCAGAAGTCGAGAATGATGAATACAAAAGTGACGGTGTAAAAGGTGAAGAAGGCGGAGTATACCACAAGATTACCAGCACTGTAGAATGCCGGTGAATAGTCGTAGTATTTTTCGTAGTCCAGGCGGCCATTTACCATGACTTTGGTGATATTGTAGGAATTTCCAGTATTGTCAAAGATGCCCGATGAGTTGATAGGTAGGTAGGCAGTCCACTTGAAGTTTGAGTAGTACGCCGCGAGAATGATCAAACCACCAAGAAACATTCCAATGTATTGCTGAACCTGCGCGAAGAACGGCCATGTCAAAGGAAAGGCGTATGTTGCAAACACATTCCAGTCCAACGATGAGAGAGGATTGAAGCCCAAGCCGAATGACGAGCCTGTTACTGTGGCCAGATTGAAGTTGTCTGGCTTGATCCAAGTCATCCAGGCGAAGTAGCTGAGTGCAGGAAACAGGAAACCAGGAAGCCAGAGGTAGACAGTCATGCCAATAAAGAAGATGAAAAAGAATTTATAACGCGACATCCGCCAGCCATTGATGCTCTCATGTGTCTCTTTGACCAACAAAGCGCGATTGAGCGCGACAGTGGGAAGAATGTTGGGCCAAAGCGCTTGGATAGGGTAGACCACGAACCTTCGAAGCATTCCAGCAAAACCGAGACCCATGAGCTGAGTAGACAGGAGCAGAAGGATCTCGTACTCGGGTGTGAGCCACTTGTCTCCATAGTAGACTTGCTGTGTTTGAATATTCCAGAAGCAGTAAGCAGAAGTGAGACCAACATTGACGACGATGGTAGAAAACATCTGCTCTTTGTATGTCCAAGGACCAGGGTTGAGAGTATGTCTCTTTCCGAAGATGGTGACGCCCCAATCTGGCAAACTCCATGCTAGGAACATACCGCAAGGGTACAGTAGAATTTGAGCGACACTTGACTGTAACGTGATGCTTGGATAACGAGAGTTGAACAAAGAGTTGATGAATTGACCAATGCATGCCCATAGGTAACCGAGAAGGTGCGCTCGAATGGTCTCGCAGGGCATGTGCACGTCATCATCTGGACGTGTGATGGCTCGAACTTCGGGATAGGGCGAGTAGAATATGTTGAGTGCAGTTTCTTTTTTGAGAAGAATCTCCCATTCTTCGGCTGACTGTCCTTCGGCGGGACCATCGAGTAGCTTTCTGAGTTTGTCCTTCTGGGTAGCGGCGAAGTTGTAGTCATATGTGTGTTCCTCGAGCAAGTCCTTGATGAGCTTGCGGCATTCTTCAATGTTCAAATCGTGAGCCTTGTCCAGGACCAATTCAACATCGTTCTCGACATCTAGCGCGGTGTCGTCACCAATTTCCGCGATCTTGATATCTTGCACATCACCTTTGATGTTCTTCTCATCCAGACTGCTGCTATCCTCCCTGAGACTTGCAATGGTCTTGAGCTGCTTGACATCTTCGGTGGTTCGGTTGGTGTTCTGATGGATGTCTTGGTCCGAAAGTATCCCGGCCGAGACGATGGTGTCCTTCTCAGAAGACATACTGAAATCACAGATGATGCGCTCTGGACTCTGTATTCTGGTAATCAAAGCTTGCAGTGATCGGTGACTCGAGCATGCATTTATAGGTACATTTGAGCAAAGCCATCGCCTGCACAAAAGTGCCCCATATTGTTAGAGACCTCGATAACATATCAAAGAGGTGATCTCGTGGCCTCAGGCCTCGCGGCCCTGCCGAATAACCTTCCACATGCGGTTGGTTTGCTCGCGTCGTAATTCCGAGAGGGTGGCGGCGAGATAACCGAAAACCTGCCATTAAAAAGGTTCGTGTCGCTGGTTTAGTAGAGGTTCGTCCTCGCGAACAGCGGGAATAAGATAAGAGTGGTGACAGCTTGGCGAAAGGGCTTGACATGAACAAGCCTTGTTTTAAAGTCGATTCTAGCCGCAAAAAGCAGGTGATACGCAAACACGTATCCCCATCGCGCAATTCGATCCGTAACTACTTCCTCGAGCCCTTTAGGTGGTCTACGCGGCCTCAACGGGAAGATCTAGAACATGAAGGTTCAATTGCAACAGCCGCGCCGAATTCGTGGAGATACCGCGTCTGAGATAACGTGCTTGCCGGATATCCAGAAACCATGTTATCGCGAATCAATCTCGCCTATTCTTCGCCTGCGAGCTTGTGGTCCTTGTATGATAAGTGTTTCACATCCAATCATGGAAGTTGGAAACTCAAATCCAGTGAAGAGGAAGAAACATGTGTATACCCAAGTTCGAAGAAAAACGCCAATCTACGCTGTGCAGGAAAAAAAAAAGGACAAAAGCAGATCCCATCAACCCTTCTGTCTTGACTGGGGCTAACCCTTTCACACCCATTACACCCCCTGTACTTTTCTATAACTCGGTGGCTTCACTGCCCGTCTGATCAATTTGCCAGCATAAACAGGCACCAAAGATACCGCAGAGATGGCGGCGACTCTCCATACGAAACCAACACTGGCCACGAATTTCAGATCGAAGTAGCCAGAGAGGAATGGGATGCTGCCGAAGTATAGACATCCTGTTGCAAGGATGGAGATGATGTTTGCGGGATGCCATGTTGTGATCTCGGCGGCTACCATGATCAATTCATTAATGACCAACACGGTGAAAGAGACGGAAACCATTCTCGCAAATGCAGCGGCTGTGTCTGCGTTTCCTGTGCTGTGGTCTGCGAACTTGGGGACTAGGAGTTGAGAACCGCCTTGGATGACGATACCTTGGTAGACTGAGATGGCGACCCAGATGAAGAAGGTGCGGTAAGAGAGGGATTTGCCCAAAGTCAATTCTTTGTATAATTCCGGGTATAGGTTTGCGAGGTTTTCATCGACGTCGCGGTCGAGGGTCAAGGAGAAGACCGGGGCCATGGTGTAGAGGGTCGCGTAGCCGACGAGAAGCCAATCACGGTATAAAGCTATGGGTTGATAGGCGGAAGCGACGGAAAATACAGTCTGGCAGACACTGATGATCAAACCGCGATGGATGACGAATTGCGCCAATTTGGCAGATCGCTTGTAGCTATTGCGACCGTGCCAGACGAGAAGTTTGGTCAGATGGCTGAACTGGGTAATGCTGAAGTCGGCAGCCAGAGAAGCTTGACGGCCTTCTTTTCCTACAATACCCACACCGACGTCTGCTGCTTGAATCATGCTGACATCGTTGCCGCCGTCACCGATACAAGCGATGCGTTTGCGTGTGTGAGATCGGATCAATTTCGCCACATCTGCTTTTTGTGTCGGAGAGCATCGACACGCTATTACGGCTGGGAGTCGGACTGCCAAGGTAATGAATGCCTCGCGATGGTGGTTGAGGTAAAGAGATAGAGACTCGCCATCGATTAGCAGAGCGGCATTGGGTCGTGAATGCAGTAGTGAGAGTGCATCGAGAGCAAGGTCTTTACGTTTCAGTCCGGCGATGGTGTGAATGTATTGGCCTCTTGAGACAAGCTTGGAGGACACGGCCACACAGCGTGCGGTCTCAACTTTGTCTCCTGTCAACATCCAGATCTTGATGCCTGCGTTGCGTAGCAGTTCTAGAGACGGTTTGATATGTGCTTGAAGTTTGTCTTCCACGCCTGTGACGCCCAAGAGTTCGAGATTGTTCTCAAGATGCTGTTTGACGACTTTTGCCATGCTGTTATCACGATCATGAAGACTCAACGAAGCTTCTGCGTGTGCTGAAGAGAAGACGGCGTATTGTTGTAGCGACAAAGCTTTCCTGCCAATGACCAAGGTACGCAATCCTTCGCGAGCCATGTTTGCAGTTTCCTCATCAAGCCAGTCATTAGCGGCCACGATGGAAGTCATGACGGTGTCCGCGCCCTTCTGAAAGAAGTACAGCTCACTTGAATCACTTTCAGCAATACCTCCTTCCTGCACAAACTTGACGATAATGCCCATGCGCTTGCTGTCGGATGTGAAAGGGAAGATGTGGAGGACCTGCACACGCACAACAATCTTGTTGTCGTCTGCGAATTGCAAAGTGATCGACTTACGGTCACGATGCAGCAAGCGCAGACCAACGTGTTCCGTCCAAGCCACAATGGCAATCTCATCAGGCGAGGAAGCTTGGTATGATGTTACTGTAGATCCATCAACTTCTTCGGTGGTAGGAGTGACATTGTGACAAAGAGCCAATGCAAGGACCAAGTCTCGCACTCTGAGACCGATCTCTCTTCGCGAACGAGTGCCTGAGGCAAGTCCGCCAGTCACGTTGGACGAAGGCAGGAAGAAGCCCTCGAGACCAGAGAAAGCGGCTTTGACGTATCCAGATACCTCATCCATGGCTTCATTGGCATATGAGACCGTACCGACATGAATCTTTTTCAGCTCCATCTCGTTTTGTGTCAAAGTACCAGTCTTGTCGCTGAGCAGATATTCAATGCGGCCAAGATCTTCGGGAATGGTACTGGTACGAACAACAGTTCCAGGAATACCTTGATCACGCTCTATGAACCAAGCATACATTGACTTGCCCATATCCAGGTTGACACGCAAACTGATTGGTACAATAGTGGAGAAGAGAATGAGGAAACGCATGACCGAGACGTACCACTCCCGACCACTCTCAGCTTTGAAGCCTTTCAATGCAACAAGAATGAAAGATAGAGCAAGAGTCAGAAAACACAAAATCTTGGTCAAAGAATTGATCTCGTTTTCGAGGAGGCCCGTTTTTGAGCGAGAAGCAGAAGTCGAAAGAGCAGCACGAGTCTCTGGACCGGTATAGATGACCACCGCATAGACAGTTGTGCTCGAGGCAAGCACTGTGTTGGCCCAGGCAGTGTTGTCGATGGAGAGCGGTATGGATTTTGTTCCAGGAACCTCAGCAGCAGACGCCTCAGCCTCGTAGGGATCATATGCCTGGCGACCATCGGGTAGCAGATCCAGGGTACCAACAAAGTCATTGACACGCTTGTCTGGCTTTCCAGCCGTCAGACGCAACCTGGTCAAATCACGAGAAGGGAGATCCTGAGTGAGGGGAGAAGCCAACCGGAGCTTCCAATCGGTTTCTCCATCCAGTTGATCTGTTCGAATGAAGGCTTCACCACCAGCGCTCGGATCTTCAGAAGTGGTCTGGTTTGCTAACGGTGGTTCAGGTACTTTTGCAGCTTCGGGCTCGAACAGATTTGCTTCTTCGCTTTCCGGCAGTGGCTCTGGCTGAGCAGAAGATTCTTGAGAGAAGCTTTTGAGAATGACGACATCTGCGGGAAAGCGCTGGTCCTTGGTCATGACCAAGACATCGCCGACCTTGAGTAATCGCGATGCTTTTGAGACCTCCCTCACATCCGTATCTAACAAGCCATCTGCATCTGGATCCGCAGGCCGTTGTCTCCTCCTTGAAGAGGTATCATTATCCCCGAATTGCAAGACAGTATATCTTTCCGAATTGGCCTCCTGATCTCTCCTCCGGCGGTGTATGTCGTCCATGGCCTCTTTTCCGAGAGTGATGGTCAAAACGAAGAGCAGAGGAAAGACGTATGTACTCAGATAACCGATACGAAGCTGAGGGATGATTTGCGACAAAGCGACCAGGAGGAAATACATGTTGAAGAAGAAGGAGAACTCGTTGTATAGTGTTCGGGGTAGGAAAGAAACGGGGGTGTATTTGGCGTTGGAGACAGCATTAGGCGGGTATTTGGCATCTTGACGGTCTCCCACAACGATGGTCCTGTTGGAGGCGGGATCGTGTTCGTCCTCGGGTTCGGAGTCGTCACCCTCTGCTGGGCCTGAGCGAGAGAAGGGATTGAGTCGTGCCTTGAACTTGGCAAGGGCAGAATGCGACTTGTCTGAGAGGCGACGTAGTCTCGAAGTGTGTGGTGGAGGAGGATCGATGGTATGCGCGGGCTCTCTCTCGTCCCCTTGACTGTCTCTTCCTACCAAGGCTTCCAAGTCGTCTGCATCTGCGTCGTCGGCATAGCGGTCGGGCCTTCTGAAAGCTCTTCTTCCTCCATATCGCAGCTTCTTCAAGGCTATGCTCTTGCCAAAGTCGGTACTCGCCGAGCGCGAGTTGTGGTTGTTGGTGTTGGTCGGTGGATCAAGCTCGTCCAGATCCAAATCCAGGTCCGAGTCGGCATCAGGGATCAAAGAGGCCGACGCGGTCGAGTCGCCGTGCCGATGTGACATGCCTCATCTGTCTTGTATGAAGTTGTATATCAAGAAAGTGACCTGCTGCCTACAACAATTACGTTGCTGTCAGGTATTCAAGAGCCTTGAGTCAAGTCACCCTGACCCGGGGAAGAAGCACGACTCATGCCGCGACAAAGTCCGGGGAGCTTGGCGGCTTCTCCGTCATGTCGTAAAGTGTCAATTGTCACCTCCTTTCAACTTATTCGAATACGCTCTCGTGCCGATCAACTATTTGTACTGAATCCCTGTCCGATGTCTTGACGAGTTCGTCCTTGGTCCTTGTTATTTTGTTTTTGGTAGGTTACAAAGCTTCCTGACCGCTTCTGCCATGCCGACCCCCTCTGGTCACGTCGCCTGAATAACTATGATAGCGCATACTGAGACATGGCCATAGCAACCGTTATACATAATACTCTGCCATGGCAGAAGACAACCAACAATCTTCATGGCATCCTGCCTTGAGGATGCACAACAGCTCCGATGAGGTCCCTCGATTAGCCCCGCGACCCGAAGCTACAACAGCCAGCGACCATAGCGACTTCTTCCATCGCATTCCCGAAGAGCAACCTGGACCAATCGCCGAAGAGACACTGTTTGGAGATACTGTTCAAGATTCACCTGCCGAGGTAGCACAATCGGATGTCCAAGAGCCCAACTTCGCGACCGAGAGCCTCGACACGTCAGCCCCAATCGCACAACAGGCCTCAGACGATGCACACACCGAGGAGTCACAACCTATCGAATCGCCAAACCTGATCCCTGAGCCAACACATGACTCTCTTGAGGACTCACCACATGTGCCAGAGCCAGAGGTCCAACATGCCGAGCCTCTGGCATTCGACGAGCCCCAACAAGTCACACCACGAGAGACGGAACAGTCTTCTGTTGATGAAGCCTTTGGAAGCCTTGATAGAGAAGAGTTGGAATACCCCAGAGAACAATACGAGTACCAGGGTCAGACCACTGCTGCCGATGACGCTGTCGATGAAAGTGATGATGCGCCCTTGATGGAGGATGAGGAAACTCTGCCCACTCCCGGTTTCGCCACAGACGGGCCCGCCATCAACGCCCATGACGTTCCTTTCGAACCCTTCCATAGCGATCCCTCGGCCGTGGCCACAGCTGAACACGTTTATGAAATGACCACTGGAGACGCCCCTTCTGCGCACGAGGCCACCGAGGACACTGTCCCAGACGTCCAGGCGATCGAGCAGCAAGACACGGGAGTATCTGAAGCCCCGGAGGCTTCATCAGCACTGGAAGAGGCAAAAGAAACATTACGCCAGGTGGCCGAAGAGCCCATAGAAGAACCAGTCCAGATTCAATCTCAATCATCAGCCGCCTTTGAGTGGGGAGATGATGATCAGACAGAAGATTTCGGAGCTGTTGTAGGGAATGTGCCGGCAGAGGAGAACAATGTCGACCCAGACAACCGCGTGGCAGGTGGTGGAATTGTTGCATCCCAAGCCACCGCTCTGGCCCAGGCCTTGCAAGAGCAGAAAGCACAGGACGATGCTCCAGTCGAAGAAGAGAAGAGTGAGGAAGATCTGGCTGCCATGTGGTCGGCTGCTCTGGATGATGACGATTTCCTCGACGACAACGCTGTTGATCCCAGCGGCTTCTTTGACGATGATGGTGAAGGTTTCCTTGATGACTTTGACACAATTCCTGCACCGGCACAACAGGTCTTCAGTCCCGATCAGTCTAGTCCCGGGATTGCTCCTGTCTATGACGCCCAAGGAAACACCATGGGCTTCACAAAGCTTGGTGGACCTCAAGAACAGATCAACGCTCCTGCAAATCCCTATTCACCAGCACCACAACAGCAAAATCCATACTTGGCTCCAACTCTGCCGTCTGTACCTCTGTACAACCAGCAACAGCAGCCTGTTCGACCGGTTCTGAACAACGCTCAGAGCTTTGCCGACAAGTCCAAGGGTGGCTACTCATCTCCATATGATTTGCCTGAAGACATTGTCCAGCCTCGCAGACGTCCTGCAGCTGCCATCATACCAAATCAGTCTGCTGGCCCAGCTCCTCCCCCAAGAAGCAGCAGTATGCAATCTACTGCCCCACCTCTGTCGCGTTCTGCCACTGCTGCTCCCTCAGCAACCATAGCATCTCCGCCCATGAATCAATCTCCAAGCGTTGCAACTCTGCCACCCAAACCTGCTACTTCAAGCGGAGCAAACAGATCTGCTTCTGGTTTCTTCGAGGAACTCCCTATGGTGCCCAAGCCAAGGACAAGGCCTTCTGGAGCATACACCCCTGCAATCACATCGCCTTCTCCTCCTCGATTACCTCCGCAAGGCATGGGAGCTGCTTTGCAGACCCCTCCGCAAGGTCCCCCAATCCGCCCACCATCCCGTCCCGTCATGCCTCCTCCAGCTGGCTCATCGAACTACAATGTCACGGCTTTTAGACAACCCGAGAAGCTGCCATTGTTGCCTGACGTGCAAGCCACTCCTCAACAGTTGGAGCCTCCCCAACCTACTGGTCCACCAGCTTCTTCGAGATACTCGCCCGCCGCTCCTGCCCAGGCTCCCTCGGCTGTAGCACCTCCTCCAGTCACAGGTCGCTTCTCACCAATGCCGCCACCTGCGCCTGCCGCAACACCGCGATACTCTCCAGCTCCACAAGCTCAGGCTCAAAACCAAGCACAAAATAAGTATGCTACAATGCCTGCTGCGACCCCTGCTGCGAGACCTGTCCAGCCTTTCGCCCCGAGAACATCAAGTCCCTTGGCTTATCACGAGAAGCCTGCTGCGGCAGAAATGCCTCCTCCATCTGTCAGATCTGTTTCCTACCAGCCCCCACCTCCTGTGCGCCAGATGTCCGGTCTCGCCGAGGGCTTTGAAACACCACCTAGGCGTGACAGCAATACTCTAGACCAGACCATCTCGCAGTCTTACGCATCACCACCTCGGGCTAACCCATATGCTCCGCTCACTGCTTCTCCCGACTCTCGCATCCCCCAGGCATACCCTGCCGCTGACGGCCCAACTCCGAGCGACACTTTTTCACCACCAAGAAGATCCAAGACTCAGTCACCAGGAACTGTCATGAAGGGGCCTTTGAGAGCTATGACACAAATCGAGCGACCAACTTCTGCTGCAGGCGCTATCACCTCACCTACATTGTTACAGCGCCAAGACGCCAGAGCTGCCCTTCCGCCTGCCAGGCAGCAGTTTTCTTCAGGTCTTAGCTTCACTGTCCCGCAAGATGAACGAGCTCAAGATCCACTGGAAAGATACAAGGGCTGTCCAGTCTTCACATGGGGTCCCAGCGGCTCGTTGGTTAGCACATTCCCTAAGCAGGCCCCTTTCTATGCCGCTGGTCATGCTATCCCAACCATCAAATGTTCTTCTGGTCATATCACCATACATGACACCAAGACAACATATCCCTTGGATGAGCGCGATGCTAAATTCCCTGGTCCTTTGAACAAGGGCAAATCCAAGAAGAAGGATACACTTGCTTGGATTACTGGCAAGATTGAGGATCTTGAGAAGACAAACGAAAGCACTATGCACGACTTCGCCATGTCTGTTCAGACGAAAAAGCGTGTCGAAGAGAAGGTCATCTTGTGGAAGATGGTCAAGCTTCTGCTTGAACACGATAACAAGATCGAGGGAAATGCTGCCGCAGAAGAGGCCGCTCGCAAGATCTTGTTACCAAATCTCGCGCAACCCGATGAAACATCTGAGAATGTCACCGATGATACGTCATCCAGGATTCCCACAGAGCCCGTCAGTGCAAAGGCGATAGCTCAGATTCGCACACACCTTCTCGAAGGTGACCGTGAAAAGGCAGTCTGGCATGCCGCCGAACAAAAGATGTGGTCTCATGCTCTGCTGATTGCATCAGTCGCTGGTCCCGATATCTGGAAGCAGGTCGTTCAGGAATTCGTTCGTTCCCAAGTCAAGGATGCTAGTGACAACTCGCAGTCACTGGCAGCATTGTATGAAGTATTTGCTGGTAATTGGGAAGAGAGCATTGACGAGCTTGTCCCACCGTCTGCTCGTGCTGGATTCCAGATGATCAGCAAGGCTGGACCAAGTGCGAAGAACCCTCTGGATGGCCTCGATCAATGGCGTGAGACTCTGTGCCTCATCATCAGCAATAGGAGTAACAACGATGTCCAAGCCATCGCTGCTCTTGGTAAACTTCTGTCCAGCTATGGTCGAAGTGAGGCAGCACACACTTGCTTCTTGTTTGCCAAAGCTTCCGCTCACCTCGGCGGTGCTGATGACGAGAAGTCTGACTTTGTTCTTCTTGGAGCAGATCACAAGAATCAATCTCAGGAGCTGTCCGACTTGGATTCAATTATGCTCACCGAAATCTACGAGCTCTGTGTATCTCTTGCACCCGCTCCCGGTACTTCGCCTACACTTCATCACTTGCAAGCATTCAAGTATCAACATGCTCAAATTCTCACTGAGCATGGTCTGCGTAGTCAAGCACAGGCTTACTGCGATGCGATCATGGCCTCCTTCAAGGCTTCCACTCGCCTGTCGCCTTACTATAGTCCTGCACTTTTGAGCTGTGTGGATGACTTGAACAGATGTCTGTCTCAAGCACCTCAGGCTAGTTCTTCCGGTGGCTGGATCCCCAAACCATCAATGGACAAGGTTTCGGGTAGTATGTGGAAACGCTTCAACACCTTTGTTGCTGGGGACGATGACGACCAGAAGCCAAATGGCTCTACTGGCTCAGAAGGCGCTCCTGCAGGGCCTTTCGGCGGAATCACCGGAGAGACGCCGACTGTCAGCCGAACAGCTTCAGTCACTGATCTATACGGAGCAATGTCGATGGGTGGTAGCATGTCATCTGCACCCGGTAATGCCGCACCGAACAGATATGCACCTCCTACTCAGCCTGGCGGCGCTTCGGCTGCACGCTATGCTCCTAGCGCGTATGCTCCAAGCAGAGGTTCAATGGAGTCAACTCGTTCTTACGAGCAAGAAAGACCAGGAACCGGCTACAGTAGCATCGTGTCTCCCACAACTGCCGCACCTCCGCCAGTCCAGCGTGCTAGTAGCACGCCGTTCGGAGCGTATTTGCCGCAGCAGTCTGGAGAAGGCCCCCAATCTCAGTCTCTTGGAGTCCCTCGACCTGAAGCATCCCGTGCAGTCTCAGACTACCGTGTACAATACAGTCAGCCACCTTCAAGACGTGAATCTGTTCAGTCCGGTGTCTCTGAGTCTCGTTCGAGCCTCGACCAGGGCAGGCCGGCGTATGGAAATCAGCCTGAACCTTCGAGACATTCACCCTACCAGCCTAGCTCATACACACCATTGTCACCGATTTATGGAGACAATATTGCTGAGTCAGCTGAACCTGAGCGATCCTCGTCTTACGAGCCTCACACTCAATCACCTTACCAACCGTCAGAGCCGACCCCCGTCCAAGATTCTCAGTCTTCTGTGTATACACCGACAGCTCCTCAAGAATCGTCTGGCTTCGGATATGAGCCTCCGTCATCTTACGAACCATCACCTTCTTACGATCCACCATCATCGTATGAACCACAATCATCGTATGCACCAACATCATCGTATGAACCGCCTTCATCACATGAAACTCCGTCCTCGTATGAGCCGCCGTCGGATGAGCCTCAGATGTCCGACGAGCCTCAAACGTCATCCTACGCTCCGCCATCGTACGAGCCTCCGACCTCCTATGCGCCTCCTTCTTCTTACGAGCCACCAACAGGCTCATCCGGATACGAGCCTCCAACCTCCAATTATCAACCTTACGAGCCAGAACCTGATCCAGAGGGTGGCGACGACCAAACACAAGCACAGCCAAAGAAGAAGAATTTCATGGACACCGAAGACGATGACGACGAGATCATCCGCCGGGCTGCTGCCCTCAAGAAGGCAGCCGATGACAAAGCTGCAGATGAAGCTTTCCGCAAAGCTGCAGAGGAGGACGCGAAACGCGATGACAAGTCTGGCGCGAATGGTGACAAGAAAGGTTGGTTCGGCGGCTGGTTCGGCAAGAAAGATCCGAATGCCCAACCAGGACCCATCCGAGCCAAGCTGGGAGAACAAAGCTCTTTCTACTACGATCCAGATCTTAAGAAATGGGTCAACAAGAAAGGAGGCGCGGAGGCTGCTGCACCTACCGCTGCTACACCACCGCCACCTAGGGGACCCCCCTCAAGAAGTGTCAGTAACACGGCTGCACCGCAAGCAGGACCTCCCATGTCTGGTCCTCCCTCTCGCGTCATGACTCCTGCCAGTGGCCCACCTTCTGGTCCCCCATCCATGGCCGCCTCACCTGCTGCTCCCCAAACCGGCTTCCCATCCGCTTCCGCACCTCCTCCGCTTGGAGGACTTGGAGGGCCACCAGGCTCCGCACCGCCCAGTCGTCCTGCAACGAGTATGAGTAATGCAAGTAGTATTGATGATTTACTCGGTGCACCGGGGCCGCGCAAAGGAGGAACTGCGAAGAGCAAGAAGAGAGGAGGCAGATATGTTGATGTCATGGCTAAGCCTTGATTTGTATTATTGTTCTTCTATTAGCGAGTGTATGATCAGTGTCTCTTTTCCTCTTCACTTATACACATCTTCACGAACCAGAATTGATGATCTTTTCTGTCTCTTTCACCACGTAAAAAATGCAAGATTGGATTCAGATTTGAATGATGGGTTCGGTGGGAGCTTAATTATTGAGTTCGAGTTATGTTAAAGACTCCTTGTTTTTGTGTCATCTTTTGATTTTCTAGGTTTGTATAGTGGGGGTTTGGGCCATGTCGAAGACGAGGGGGAGAGGAAGAGGAGGTATGGGGGTTGCTGGTGAGTCGCAGGTGCGGTTGCTTCGGTTGGGTGGGGGTAGATATCCTGTTGATGGTATGCATTATACTACTGATCGTCCGATTCGTGGTTCGGATGAGGAGGAGGATGATGAAGATGGTCGTCGACGCTAAGACTTGAAGGCAGATGGAGAGATATTTTGCTTGATGATGGTGTTGAGGAAGGGACGAGATGGAAAATGAGCAGAATGAGCAGAATGATATAATGATGAGAACGAACGAGATAAGGAGGAGCAAACAAGACAGAGATTCAGAAGAATGAGAAAAGATACCCTACTCCTTGAACAAACCACTTACATTAGTACCTGTGACCTCTCTTCAGTTCACTTATAAACGTGCACTGCTTCAAGCACCCAACACTTCCACAAACCCATCTATCAAAATGCACAATGCAATTTACAATCCCCAAGGGCTCCAGTAAGAGCATGGAATTGCCGTCGACCAATCTCGAAAGATTTAATGCTCTCAGCGGACATTTCCCTGATTCTGAATATCTTTGTGCATTTCGATGGATGGTGAGATGGGACCTCATTGGGGCGTGTGGAGAGAGTCAGAGTTAGACATGCGCTTGATACAATCCCGAGCTCTCAGTGGAGCCTCTTTGTATCTTGGAATTTCAATGTGCATTTTGATAGGTAGTACGATAGGATCTTACTGATCTTGGAGAGTGTAAATACCGTATCGACAGCACGTCGCGTGCACGTCCCCCTCACGGCCGGCTGCTCCGGCAAAAACTTACTAACGTCATGTCGGCTCCACCTCTATCATCAAGGTGTCACTGTGGAGAGTTGTTTCCAAGTTCACCGCAGCATGAGACAAAGAGGCAAGGCAGGCATCATGTTTTCCTATCTATCTTGATTGCCATTTACTTCTAACATCGTGATTGCTCAGTGCATCGTGATCTTTTGCCTGCAACATCGAGCCTGTTTCGGAGAAAAGGAAACGCGTCCTCGAATCCCCGAATCTCGGGCGTAGGAGCTTGATGCTTCCTAGTAATGGCAGGAGAGTGTTCGGAGATGAGGAGGAGAAGGACGAGACTCGGAGGAAGCGTGAGGGGAAAGTCACGAGAGATGTCGTTCGACCTTCCTGTTTCTGAACTTCCTTTGACCAGATGGGGAAATTTTGTCCTTCGACCGAAGTTCGCTGTTCAGCTTTAGAGTCCAGCCCTTAGAGTGGCTTTTCGAACACGCTGGGCTTGTGAAGGTCGGCGTTCTCTCCTCTTTCTCGTTATCCTCTTCTCCTTTCACGGCAATTGAACTGGAAAGAGACGACGGACGAGACTCGGAGGATTTTACGATCCGATGATTTGTGGAGAGAGCTCGAGCACTGACCTGCTCTAGGAACGGGATTCCGGTTCATGCAACCCCCGCATTTGTCTGCCCTCTCGAATTCAATTCCCTCCACGCCGAGAATATTGGCATTGATGGAGAATAGTAAGCCTTGCATGATACATAGTCTGCTGCTGGTTTTTATACGATTGAGCTGGGATTGGAGTTTGTTCAAACCAGGGTTGGCTACAATAGATTGAGAAGGCTGGTGGATTGCGTTGCTTTGACGAAATGTCAATGTCCGCCGGAAATTGTGGGGAAGGGAAACGTCACTTGCGGCTCGTCGTGGACGGGCAATAGGAGGGGGTGGAAAGTGAAACAGCTTCTCTTACGACGGGATGAAAGGCTGCACAATTGGTCGATTGATGCTGTTGATGCGAGAGTCGTCCGACATATGCTCGCTCGAGCTGCTTGTGAGAACGAGAGGGGTGGATTGGAGGAACCGCTCGCTATGTATCTTTTGTGCGAGGGAAGTGGTTGTTTATTAGGAAGTGGAAGCTGATGCTTAATCGTCTATCTCATCACGGTTTACACAATCTAGCTGACCTTTTTGTCAACCGCGCACAATTTAAGAAGTTGACTGTATGTTTGAACCCCTCTCTTCCAGATCACTCGAATGACTCTCAATTCCAAATGCCGAACAAGGGCATACGGGAGGATTGAGCATGCTCACAGACCGAAGTTCGGACGAAGCTCACTCCAACCGCGTACTGTTTCTCCGCAATTGGCTAACCTGTGATGCAAGCTTGATCAGTAGCTCCGCTCCCCTCGAGAAAGTGCCCAGTTTATAACCGGCCACGCATCCGCTCTCTACTCAGCTTCTCTTTCTCTCTTCATTCCTACCTTTGTCTCTATCTCCTCATATTCACAATGGTATTCTTCCGCTCTGCTACTCGCGTCGCCCGCCCTGCGGCCGCTTCGCTGCGTGCTTCCCCTCTCGCATCTGCTTCTCTTTCTTCCCCTCTCAGATCGGCTGGCGCCATTAGATCGCTGTCAGCGACTTCCCGCCAAAACGGCAAGGTGTTGATGGTTCTGTACGATGGTTTCGAGCACGCAAAGGACGAGCCTCAATTGCTCGGTACCACTGAGAACGAGCTCGGTCTGCGCAAGTGGATTGAGGACCAGGGCCACGAGCTCGTCACCACCTCGGACAAGGACAGTGCAAACTCGACTTTCGACAAGCACCTTGTTGATGCCGAGGTCATCATCACCACTCCTTTCCACCCCGGTTACCTCACCGCAGAGCGTCTGGCCAAGGCAAAGAACTTGAAGATTGCCATCACTGCTGGTATCGGTTCCGACCACGTTGACCTGAACGCCGCCAACAAGACCAATGGCGGTATCACTGTTGCTGAGGTCACTGGCTCCAATGTTGTTTCCGTCGCCGAGCACGTCGTCATGACCATGCTCGTCCTCGTCCGCAACTACACTCCCGCCCACGAGATGATCGCCAAGGGTGACTGGAACGTCGCCGCCGTCGCAAAGAACGAGTACGATCTCGAGAACAAGGTCGTCGGTACCGTCGCCGTTGGCCGTATCGGTGAGCGTGTCCTCCGCAGACTGAAGGCATTCGACTGCAAGGAACTCCTCTACTTCGACTACCAGCCCCTGTCTCCCGAGAAGGAGGCCGAGATTGGCTGCCGTCGTGTCGACAAGCTCGAGGACATGCTCGCTCAGTGCGACATTGTCACCATCAACTGCCCTCTCCACGAGAAGACCAAGGGTCTTTTCAACAAGGAGTTGATCTCCAAGATGAAGAAGGGTATGTGTTTCCCCCTCTCCCCTCACTTATCCGTCAAACCACTAACATCACACTCACAGGCTCATGGCTCGTCAACACCGCCCGTGGCGCCATCGTCGTCAAGGAAGACGTCGCCGAGGCCCTCAAGTCCGGCCAACTCCGCGGTTACGGTGGTGACGTCTGGGACGTCCAACCCGCACCCAAGGAGCACCCTCTCCGCACCGCCTCCTACAGCACCTGGGGCGGCGGCAACGCCACCGTCCCCCACATGTCCGGTACCTCCATCGACGCCCAGAAGCGCTACGCCGCGGGCACAAAGTCGCTGCTCGAGTCCTACTTCAGCGGCAAGCACGACTACAAGCCCGAGGACCTCATCGTCCAGGGTGGTGATTACGCCACCAAGGCTTACGGTGAGCGCAAGCAGGCTAGACAGAGCTCTTAGAGTGATGCTGCTGCTCGAGAGTCTGTTGTTGCTGAGTCTGAGTCGCATGTTGTTGCCGAGGCAGTGCCTGGTGCCGGTATCCTGTTGAGGGTTGTTCCTCCGGGATGTTGGTGACGATGAGATTCCCCAAGCAACAAAAATCCTTATTTTTTATGATGGATGAATACCCTTTTATTACTATCACGTTACTTAGCTTTTTCCTTTTTTGTGTATATGAGAACATTCCTACCTTTTTCAATTCATCTTGAAATCTTTCTGCTGTCGTCGTCGTATTTCCTCTCGTGGTAACGTATGCCCACCGGATCTTTGAATCATCTATGCTCGGTCATGGTCGAAGTAGTCGGTCACAAGCATGATGACTTCTCCGTAGCCTACCTGGTATCCGGGTCAACCGCCCTTGCCAACATCTCCACTGTGCCCATAAAGAAAGGACTACATTCCAAAAGTTACCTCTCATCACAGAGAGAGAATGGTCAAGGATAAGCAAAGATTCGTCGTGTTTATATTTTCAAGTCCAAGTTGTGGTGAGACCAACCCTGGCCATTTATACCTGCATGCCATTTCCTCTTTTCCTTCTTCACTCCGTTGTTATTCTACTTGATCTAAGAGATCACGATCGGAATCGTTAGCATCCATTCCGGCGCAATTGACAGATCTATGTAGCAAACGTCAAGTCCTCGTTTTCGGGCAAGTGTTCAGGGCGATCCTGGGAAGAGGAAACAAAAGCTGCTATGTTCGCGGGTGGTATCCACAGGATTATCGAGACTGTCAAACGCTCATATCATCACCTGCCGAATTGTATGCGAGTCCAGTTTTTCCAGATCCCTAAGAGAGGTACCTGGCCTGGTAGAACGAGCATTTCGAGAGAAAGAGGGAGGGGTGGAGGAAGAAGGTCGAAAGCTTGGCGTCGGCATTTGTGATCGTTCATAACAGCTGCATAAACGCATCTTCCTCATGAGTCCCATGCCGGTTGAAGTGGGTCGTCGTTGCGTAGATTGATAAGATCACCATGCCTATCACACCGAGCCCCTCCTTCGTTCTGCCCTTTGCTTCTTCCATCTTTCTCTCCGTCTGTTTTCTAGCTCCTCCCTGGATCTCTCCATATACAAGATGTCTAGCTGGCAAGATATCTGCCACTTCAAGCGTGAGCTGCAAGCTGGCAACATCCCTTTCGATTGGCGCCTCAAATCAATTCCCGAAGACTACAAATCATCCATTCCCATTGTGGAAAGCTGTGGTGTCTTGAACGCCGAGGAACTCGAAATCACCAACATCGATGCGTCGATTCTGGTGTCGAAACTGCAAACTGGCGAGCTCACATCAGTCAAAGTCGTCACGGCATTCTGCAAAAGAGCTGCTGTGCTCCAACAGTTGACGAAATGCTGTACTGAACTGATGTTCAGCGATGCTATTGAGACTGCGGAAAGACTGGATGAAGAATTCGCCAAGAGCGGAAACCCGACTGGACCTCTTCATGGTTTGCCAATCTCGTTGAAGGATTGCTGTGAAGTGGAGGGTTATGATACTTGTGTTGGTTGGGCGGGGTTGTGTTTCAAGCCTGCTGAACAGGATAGTGTGTCTACTATCGCTCAGACTAGACGACTTGGGGCTGTGTTGTATGTCAAGACCAACCTTCCTCAGAGTATGATGATGTCGGACAGCTACAATCATGTCTTCGGCCAGAGCGTCAACTCCCTCCACCGCGGACTTGTCTCTGGTGGCTCCTCTGGCGGTGAAGGAGCGCTGGTCGGTGGACGTGGCTCAGTCATTGGTATCGGCACCGATATTGGTGGTTCTATCCGTATCCCTGCTGCTTTGCAAGGCATCTATGGACTTTGCTCTTCTGCTTTCCGCGTCTCCTGGCGTAGAGCTGCGAATCATCAGGACTATCTCATCAACTCCGTTGCTGGACCTTTGACCTGGTCACTGGACTCGCTCAAGACTTATATGGAAGCATATTGCTCGAGCAATCCTTGGGATATTGACCCGAGTATTCCTCCAATTCCATGGCGTATGGAACTTACCAAGCCTCCAACTGGAAGAAAGCTCAAGCTTGGATTTATACATGATGATGGATACGTGCTTCCTCAACCACCAGTTCAGCGAGCTATGAGCCATGTCCGTGAGCTCTTCACCAAAGCCGGCCACGAATGTATCGACTGGGACTCATCTTCCCAATCAACATCATATTACGAGCTTTGGGAACCCGCAATCCTTGCCGACGGTGGGGAAGGTTGCAAAGCTGCTTGCAAGTTGTCTGATCCCGAGCAACCACTTATAGAAGGCATGCTAGTCGGCAAACCCGAGGATAAACTCGATGTAGTACAGCGTCAAGCCCTGGCTCGCAAGATTCTGGATTACAAGCAGATGTATGCTCAAAAGATGCTCGAGTCAGGAGTTGATGCCATCATTGCGCCTGTCTTGCCTTGGGTGGGATATAAACCTAAGCAATGGGTTGTCAGTAACCAATATGTTGGTTACAGTGCTCATTGGAATCTGCTTGACTACTCGGCATTGGCTGTTCCTACTGGAGTGTTTGCGGACAAGGAGCTTGATGGTGTCGAAGCTTGTCCTGGTTGGAAAGAGTATTCGCCCAAGAACAAGAGTGATGAGTTCAATCACCAGCAGTATGATCTTGATCTAGTGGAGGGAATGCCAATTGGTCTGCAGATTGTCACTGGACATTACAAAGAAGAACAAGCAGTCATGGTCGCTGGAGTTTTGGAAGAACTGCGTAGAAGCTCATGAGATAACCACTACCACCCAATCTAGAAGATCAACACCGATGCAACTTCTGTTTCGAGAGTCTACGCCTGCTTTGGTCGGCAATAGAGTTTGTGTGAGGAAGTGTCCGGATCAGCAAAACAATTGGCTCGTCACACACATGACAGGGGAGATTGCGTTCATGCAAGATGTGCTGTAGCGCTTCCGGGATGGCGGGTAACGCGGACTCGACGTATGCAGGAACAAAGGACCAAGCCATGCAGAAGTGAAATGCGGCAAAGACTGTGGTTACACAGAGGAGGTGGTGAGGAGAGCTGAGCCATAACACGGCAGGGTGAGAAGACGAAAGCAGGTGGTTGGGAAAGCATGATGGGGGCGAGACTATAATTGGTTTTCGTGTCTGTGCCGTAATTTTGGTTTACGAAGCTGAAAGATGGAGTTGTCGTCCTTGATGGATAGGAATACTTTTATGAGATTGTCTTGGACAATGGTATAGATTGATGCTGCAAGGCATAGACACGATGCAAGGAAGAAGATTAAAGAGACAGGTCGCAAGGTAGGGTGTGAAGAAGAAGTGCTTCATCTCATCTCGGGAAGGAGAGGCGCTAAAGCAACAAGGCCATTGGATGGTGGAGTTGGCTCCAAGCGGGAAGCGGGAGAAAGCTTGGCTCCTTTTCTGAAGACCAGCCACCGAAGCTACTCAGTACAAGTCTGCCTGATATCGACCAGGTCTCGAGGTGCGCGACAAAGACGTTTGAGATGTCCCGTCGAGTGACGTAGAAGGTGAGATGGTTGCTTGGGGGTGAAGGCGGATGCAACAGGAAACGGGATCATACCGAAGATTTGAAGATGTGTTTGTCGATGGACAGAGAAGAAGAAGCTCGTGGAGAAGGGCAGGGAGGCTGCGGGAGAGCAGCTTTTAGGGCGTCGCCTAGCAGCGGGTTGCTTGGGGTGCTAATCATGGCGAAACTCGATCATCACATCACTGTCCAGTGTCCAGCAGCAAAAGCCTGTTTGCGCGACCTCCGGCTTCAGTTTAGCTTGTGGCTTGGCGGGCGTACCGTAACTGCAAGAGAGTCGGTGCCAGGTCCATGCCAGTGTGCCAGAGTGACCAGCCCTTTACCGCTGCAAAGTCCTCGTCTGCAACACCGTCGTCCGACGCACGCGCATCCTCGACGACTCGTTGGCCTTCCTGTCGGTGAACGCCTGTCGACTTCTTTCTCCCCCTTCGCTCGCTCTATCACGCCCAACGACCTTCGCTCATAACACGTATAATAAACACTCGCACGACGACCAGGCCCCCAACAATTCCATCCAGCAGACATGCCGACTCAATACGGCAATTTTCACGTACGCCCGATTCACTTCTACTCGACTACCATGTCACCATCTAACACGTCGTCTACAGGACTTTTGTCGCGACACAGGTAGCTTGCGATCCACCCTGCCAGTGTGTAATGTACGTTCACCACTCGACCCCGCCGCTTTCAACCTCAATTGACATTTTGCGACAGCTCTTCTCCGAGTCCCAATCAAGAGGAGGTAATGGCTTTGGCGGATGCGACCTGGTCGGTTTCTCGGTTGGAGGAAGCAGACGTCTCGCCAACCTGGGTTCTATAATCATTGATGGTATCGCTATTGCCCTCTCGTTGTTCCTCATTTGGAGATCGAATAGAAAGCGCGCTGCTGTTGGAAGAAGGTATGTCCTTGTCGTCCTGCTGCTGGATATCTACACAAGCTAATCATCATAACAGGGAGATGCAACTTTTTCTCCTCGGCTTCATCATCATCTCGTTCTGCGAAATCTTCACCATTGGCGGCTTCACCCTCGACGGCGCTGTGCGAAGGGTGAGTTCCTCCGATCCTTCAAGCCTGTTTCCATGACTAACAAGCCCAGGGTTTCTCTGCTGTACACATCGCCGCAATCGTCGCAACTACTTGGATTCTTCTCATGAACGGTGCCGTCGGCTATCAATTCTTGGATGATGGAACTTTTGCTTCCCTGGCTTTGATCTTTGGTTCGGCGGTTATTCTGTTTGTCGGCACTGGCTATATCGCTCTCGATACTGGTTTCAGCTGGACTGGATACTGGGACGACACGCTCATTGCACCCAACCGCTCTTACTCGCTCTACACGTTGTACCAATTGGTTCCGCTGGTCTTCCTCTCCATCTTCTTCATTCTCGAGGCTGTCATTGTTGTCAGAGTCCTCGGCGAGATTAGACCCATGTGTAAGTCTGCTCTGCATATTTTGTACCTGATGTTCATACTAACGTTTCATCAGTCTACCTCGTCGCAGCCATGCTCCTCTTCGCTATTGGCCAAATCTTCCAATACGTCATCAGCGTACATCTTTGCAACGCGACCAACGGAGCTATCAATGGTGGTCTCTTCGAATCACTCTTCACACTCCTCGCGGTCGTTATGATTTGGGTCTTCTGGTCCAGCATCACCGAGGATGACTGGCCTCTTCCTTCGACCGAGACCACCTACACTTAATCAACCCAACAAAATCACACCCAAAACAGCACATTTATTGATTGTCCCCGCGAACACGAGCACTAACCCAACCACTACTTTTCGTTTCACATTTTCTTTCTATCATATCATGAAGCAGCACGGCGTTGGATTGATTGATGGCGGGAACACGTTTTTTCTTCCTTACCCTACCTAATGACTTGTTTTTGTGTTTTTTTTCCTTTCTTTGTTAATGTGTTTGATTACAACAGCTCCTTTCTCAATACCCAGGCAGAAGGAGGAGGATGCCCCAAGGAGGACGAGATAGCAGTTTTGAGCGTCTCTTTTTTTTGAATGAGACTTTCACTTTGAATCTTGTTGAATATCACATGTGTCGTGTACGAGTAATTTTTGTTTTAGTCATGTTTGAAGTGCCCCTTGGTTGATGGCTGTCCCAGGGAGAATTCAGTTGAGTGATGGCATAAATGAAGCCTCATTTGTGAAGCGACTTGTGCAAGCGATGACGCGCGAAAGTGAGGGCGGAAATCTGGAGAAGCTCGACGGTCATAAACATGTTCGACTGAACATCACCAACGAAATGAACTGAACTACGACCCCCTGACCAGACCAGCGCACCGGCTGAGTTTGTAACATCCACCACATCATTTCCCCCTTGCCTCATCTCGTGCCCTCAATCGCCTTCCGACACGACAAGCGCACACCGACAGCGACAAGATGGCGCACCACGACATCGACTACGACATGGACATGTCTGATGATGCCAACGAAGACCTGAACAACCGCAATGCCAGATCCAAGGATCCATCTCGCACACAAGACCCTGGAAAGTCAAAAGCCGCATCAAGAGAAGGAGGAAGTTCACGCGCGCGATGGGAAGCAGGCGCACAGAAGAACTGGGACTTGCACGAAGGCGACGATGGCGATCTCAGTGGTGTGCTTGGTGGCATGGAAGAAGCGACGAAGAGACTGCGACTCCAAAAGGACACAACACCGCTACAACGCGGTATCATCAGACACTGTTTACTCGTGCTGGATTTGAGTCTGGCCATGCTGGAGAAGGATCTAAGGCCGACGAGACATTTGCTTACCCTCACGTATACCATCGCTTTCGTACGTGAGTTCTTCGAGCAGAACCCCATCTCGCAACTCGGTATCTTGGGAATGCGCGATGGTCTTGCAATCAGAATCTCCGAGCTCTCGGGTAATCCCAACGACCACATCACCGCATTGAAGGAACTGCGCAATACCGAGCCAAAAGGTGCTGCCAGTCTGCAGAATGCTCTGGACATGGCAAGAGCGGCATTATACCACACGCCCTCCCACGGCACCAGAGAAGTCGTCATCATCCTCGGCGCACTGAGTTCTTCCGACCCGGGCGACATCCATTCAACCATCAACGCCTGCGTGAGAGATAAACTCCGCGTCACGGTCATCGGTCTCGCGGCCCAAATGCACATCTGCGCCGACCTCTGCGCCCGCACAAACGCCGGCGACACTTCCAGCTACAATGTCGCACTGGACGAACCACACTACCGCGAATTACTCATGCAAATCACCACTCCACCCGTCATGCGGACGACCTCTTCCACAACGGAAGCTTCCAAATCTGCATTGCTGCAAATGGGGTTCCCATCCAGGTACACGGAAGCAAAAGCTACGTTATGCGCTTGCCATGGTGTTCTCACTCAAGGCGGATATAATTGTAGTCGCTGTAACGCAAAAGTCTGCTCGTTACCTCAGACCTGTCCGGCTTGCGATCTCACTCTTATCCTATCCACCCATCTCGCCCGCTCTTACCACCATCTCTTCCCTCTACTGCTTTGGAACGAAGTTTCCTGGTCCCGAGCCGCTGTGAAAAACTCTTCTAGGTGTTTTGGCTGTTTGACTGCGTTTCCTGTGGTTGTGGGCAAGGAGCAGCAGCAGCAGCAGCAGAAGAGGGCGGAGGGTGCTAGTGAGAGTAGTAGATATGAGTGTCCTTCTTGCGAGAGGCATTTTTGCGTGGATTGTGATGTTTTTTGCCATGAGGTTGTGCATAATTGTCCCGGTTGCACTAGTGGTAGACTTGCAGGGGGTAAAGAAGAGAATGGAGGGGTAGGGGGAGAGGAAAATGGAGATGTGATTATGAATGGGCATGGGAATGGGAATGGTGTTGCTGTTACCACTTAAGCAGCACAGTTGCCCTCGACATTACACGGCAAAAAAGAACCACTAGAAGTGAAATGGGAAAGAAGTGCAAAAGGACCCTCTCTCTCTCTCGCCATGCAAAAATCTAACAAAAATGAAGGATGTATCCTTTGGAAAAACAACTCAACCACCTCAACCACCTTTTTCGAATATTTCCAGATCTTTGTGAAAAAAACACATCTTATTGTGAACTGTGTCATAAAAACACACACTTGCTCCTCTTCTTGTTCAAGTAGAGAACGAATGACTAATAAAACCAAACCCATACCAAAGATCTCTCAATCCACGTTCAGTAGTTCCAGATATTGACTAACTGACTTGTAAATCTTCACATCCCTCTACGCAAATATTTTTTTTTTGTTTTGCTAAAAGTTTATCCCCAAGTACCGAAAAGGCTTAAGATAATCGTCCCCCTATGACTGCTTAAATACTTTCTGTTAGTGCATACCTCTCGTTCGCATCGGGGGGCTTTATATTTCATAACAAGGGGGTAAAGAGAAAGGGAAGAGTACGGAGGTTAGTTGATGCTGCGAGAGTTGTTTTCTCATATCTCAAATAGGCCCTTGCTTTGCACAAGGGGATGTTTTTTTTCACAAAGAAAATTTCAGAAAACAGATGGAAAGTTTTCGGAGCAGCAGTGATGGAGAGGGGAGGATTTCATTTGACCTGGACGGCTTTTTGTCTTTTCTGTTTTCTACGCTTTTGCTGGTTTGTGAGGTGCAATTTTTTGTCTGCACATTTTGGCTGACTTGGGCGGAATAACGGATTAGTAGATGATTCTCTTCGTGTGCGTATATTTGACATGCTTTCTTTAACAGTGGGGGGAGCTTTTAAACTTCTCTATTGGGCTGTTCTTGTATACTCCGGACCGTTCGATAAGATTCTACTCTCGACTAGGTATATAATAGCCCTTTACATCACTTAGCCGATTTCTTTATAAGTGCCAGATGCTTATAAACTATACATCTAGGCTACAGAGTAGAACATGTTTTGCAAAGAGCACTTAAACACATCACCACAACTCACACTCTAAACCCCTAACACTTCCACTCACGCAAAAACAACACCCTCATATACCTTATGAGAGGACCAAAAACAGCAAGAAAAGAAAAATAGACGACGCCTGTGTGATTCGAACACACGCTCCCGAAGGAAATGCCTTAGCAGGGCATCGCGTTAACCACTCCGCCAAAGCGCCTTGATGTTGAATGCCAAGATTGGTTAGATCTCGTCGCATGGGAAGATGGCAAATTGCTGGGGATATGAGGTCGTGATGATGGGGAGATGTGGATGCGGGGGAGGAAAGCGGCAGAGGTTGATGGGAGGAGGTGGTGTGTGGTGCGCATTTCTGACCAGAGTTCAAGAAAAATCGTTGCCTTCCGTGCTGGAGGGTGCTAGAGAGCAAGGTGCGCGTGCGCTATGGCAGACAATGTGAACGAGAGAGAAAAGGAAAAAAAAAAGATGCGACGAAAATCTGGTCAGGGTAAATTTTCCACGCGACCGACCCGGCGGCTCATTTAACCTCTGGGCCATTCCCGTGTCTCACACCCTGTGTTGACTTCTCGTCACAAAACAATATGATTCTGGCGAAGATGGTCAAGAATAGAAGGCATGATCATGTTTATATCGCTAACACTACAGAAAACCATGCATCGTACTTTACATAGCTCATTTCCGTCCTTTCCGGTATCCCGTAAGCATCAATCCATCCCATCATTTGAGTCGTAAATCATAGCTCGTAAGCTCTTTTCTCGTTGTTCAGATTGTCACAGTGGTGCCGTCGATATTGAGGGTACCAGTGTACATGTATCTGCGTCCATCACCTTGCAGACCGTGGAAGGCAACATGAGTCGCATCCAATGAAGCATCAAGACCACCCCTTCCACCTCCTACAATGCTGCCTCTGCGGACAAACCCTCCAGTGGGTGAGCCGCTGGTTGCGTACAAAGTGTCGTAACTGTTTGTGCTGTAGCAATGGCTAGAGAACATGAGTATGTATGTGTTTCCTCTTCTGACCATAGCAGGAGCTTCGATATCGGGTCCATCTGATCCTTGCAGGTTCATGATGGTAGATGGACTGCCTTGCTTGCTGATACCATCGGAGCCGACTTTCTGGATCATAATGGGTGTGTTGACGATTGGTGCATTGCCGTTGTTACAAATGCCTCCATTGCCCTTAGCATTGCCGTCGATCTTGTAGGTGATATACCAGGTTCCGTCTGCGTCTCTGAAGCCGGCAGCATCAATGGCACCGCCTTGATCAACAGGACAGTACCATGGGTTAGGTGACGGGTTGTAGGGGCCTTCTACATTGGAGCTGGTGGCTGTACCGATACAGTGGTATTTTCCATCTCCGCCTGTGTTGGTTGTAGCGCTAAAGTACATCACGAATGTTCCATCGTCCTGTATTTGTCAGTAAGGTAGAAAGGCAAGAAGATGCTACAAAGTCACTTACCAGATGCATGATATCAGGAGCCCAGACCAATGGATTGCTCTGGTCGACCCAACCAGGTAGGTTTGGCAAAGCGTCTTGACCACTGTGCAGGGACCAAGAATTGAAGTCGGATGAAGAAGCGACTTGAATATGGATGTTCTTGTTGTCGAATGTAGACTGAGTACCAAAAGCGTACCATTGGTTGTTGGCCTTGACCAATGCCGGGTCAGGGAAGTCGACTGTAATGACAGCACCGCTGGTGGAGCGTTTGTCGACAGGGGCTGCGGAGGAGAGTAGTACTCCTGCGAGCAAGGTGAATGTAGTGCTCAACATGTTGGGCAAGTCTAGTATGCTGCGTATGTATGACAAGATAAGAATAATATGGATAAGCGAGGACAGGTGCTGTTCTGTAGACAAGAGAAGTGATGATATACTCAATCCAACATCGTGGAGAGCCCACGAGCTTTATATAGGTCAATCTGATCTCAATTCTCTGACCATAGACTTACCACATCAACGTTCATACCTCATAGCACGTATTCCCACTCAACTAGGCTGGCAATAACAACACACGGCCGTAGCGATGTGCAATCACTTGACCAACAACATAGTTCCATCACAGCCGCCATCGTCATCTTGGCGTTTTCCCATCTCTATACATGCTCTCCAACGAGTAAGGGGCGGTGCAACGTGAGCAAAAGATCCTTCTACCCATTCCTGACATGTACTTTTTTCTGTGTTGTATGACGTCGGAAGTACTTGGTGGGTATAGTTGTGGACGCCATGCAGGCACACCCGTTGACCCTGTGTCCTCTTCCCCAAGCTGCAACAACGTTTTGGAAACAAGATTGTAGCTATGCGCTGGAGCCACGCTGACTGGTTGGAAGATGGGAAGGCTGACAAAGCCAAGGCGCTGGGCGGTTGTTGCTCTTCCGTACCAGAGGAATGTCTAAACGGTATAGTCGATCAACCGAGCGATCGTCTTCTAAACAAAGTCCCGAGACCTCGTTGATCATAATTTGCGGCGAGGTAGAGATGTTATTACTCATGGTTAAGGTTATGCGGATCGGGCAGGTTGGCATGCGCAGGGAGCCGCCGGAAGATCAGCAACTGTCCGGTGGCTTGGAAGTTGGGGCTGCGGCGTGTGGTACTAGAATAGTATAATCTTGCTGCTTATTCGTCCTTTGGGAAGCGCCTATATACAGTAGCGTAAGACCGGTTATATTAGTAGAGTCGCTTCCTTTAGGATGCTGAATCCTCTCCGCCTTGTTCTGGAAACGTTCGGCAGTGCTCTTGGAGGTTCACCAAGGCGCTCACTTCTATCAATGCTGAACATCTTCGAGCCGTTCTTTTCGAGTACTTCGCTTGGAGGCAACAACGAGAAGCGGACCACCAGGCTCGTGCAGCTGACAGAGTTGTTCGCACGTAAGGAAATAGCACACATACGAACCGGTGATACGGGCACGAGGTCAACTCGAGAGGTTGTCGACGATCGACAGAGAGCAGTTGGAGACAAATCTGCTCGGTCCAGGAATGTGGGGTCCCCAGACGTCATGGCGCACGTTTCTCCACCGACCCTCGGACGTGAGCACTCCACGTGGATGAATCTTGAATGCACGGTGAGCACTGAGTTGAGGTTACATTAGGACATATAGTTAAGCCGTTGGTTGATGAAGATATGGCTGTTGAACAAGATCAGGTATCCAGATGCAAGTTCAGACGCCGAATGGCGTCAGAGTTCTGGTACAACTCAGCGAGACAGGGAGTCGAAGCATATGATGATTCCACTTGTTTTGATGCTGGCAGCTTGGTCATATCAGAACAGCACCCTTCACGCGAACTCTTCAACACCAAGATGATTGAGTAACTGCATCCAAAAGTTCAGGAACAAATTGTGTGAGTTCATCAAAACACGCCGAGCGGAGCACCCTGTCAGGGGCGCAGAGGAGCATTTCAAGGCAGCATTACAACATGGCGCAGCTGGCTCAATAAGAAAGCAGCTGTTTGATCACGAAAAAGCCGAGTCTATCAAAACGAGCTTAGGAATGGCGGTATGTAGCGACACCGGTAAGGAACAATACATCATCAGGTCAAATGACTTCAACCCTTGTTTGCTCCAGCTGTGGCGCTTTGGCATCTGTCTGCGGTACATGTGTAGAGGAGAGACCTTTTGATACGAAACAAGTCCGCTAAGGATACTCCTACAATAAGAACCGGTAATGAGTTGAAAAAAAAAGAAGAGAATTGAGCGACGCCGACTGGAAGACTTTGTAGGTGGAAAAACTTCGGCTAAACCTTGGCGGACGCGATCGTCATACGGGGATTAGAGGGCCCTTGTTTCAGGTAAGTCCGGGGATGTTGTCGAGGAAGGCGCATGTCTTTGTTTCTCTTCTGGAAAGAACCATGTGGCACTCATAGGCAGACTCAGAAGGCTGTGTCTTACGAGGTCAACACCTAACTCTGAGCCCCTACTAATTCAGGCATCCTCATCTCCCACTCCTATAAATTCGATCGCCCTCACCGCTCACCATCGAGCGCCGGAACGGAAGCTTCGCCACTGCTAGACACTGAACTTTTGGTGTATGCAATAAACCGCCACTGGACATACCAAGATGGCAGGATCCATCGACTATGCGCGTCTGCGCGAACAGACCATGGGCTCCGGCCTAGACGAAGAAGCCGTCACAGTCAACACTCGAGCGTTGATCGACAAAGTGCTGGCCAGATACTCAGGAGAATGGACAACGCTGCGTGAGCTCATCCAGAACGCAGCAGACGCACAGGCGACAAAGGTTTCGATCAAGTTCGAGACACTGCCTTCGCCGAACGTACCCGTACCACCCGCCAGCGATCCGTCTGCCCAACTCAAGCACGTCTTGACCAACCACACACTACAACGACTGCTTGTCTCAAACAACGGTCAATCCTTCGTCGAAACAGATTGGCAACGCCTCAAGAGAATTGCAGAGGGAAACCCGGATGAAACAAAGATTGGCGCTTTCGGTGTTGGCTTCTACAGTGTCTTCGCCGATTGTGAGAACCCCTTTGTCAGCTCGGGCGACCAGACCATGGCCTTTTACTGGAAAGGCAACAGCTTGTTCACCAGAAGGGGTAGACTACCAAAAGAACAAGCCACAGGCGAAACTGCCTTTGTTCTCGACTACCGGAATACAACCTCTCCCGTACCGAACCTACTCTCCATCTGCCAGTTCCTTGCCACCAGTTTGACCTTCGTCGGCCTACAGTCTATTGAACTATGGGTAGACCAGTGGAATATGATCACACTCAACAAGAAGATGGCCCCATCAGCCGATGTCACCATTCCTCACGATGTCAACCCCAAGACAAAAGAAGGACTCATGAAGATTGTCGGTGTGGAATACCAGAACGCCCAGATTGATGCAAAGTGGTGCAATGTCATCGGTTGGACGCGTGTTGCCGGTACTCAGCAACAGCTACAGCCATCTTCGTCAGAACCTCCGACTCAGTCGCTGCGTGGCTTCTTCAGTCGCTTTGCATCAGCAGCTACCGGCCCTAGTGCTGCCGCCAAACGCGCCGCAAAAGAGGAGGAGGCTGTACAGAGAGCCATTTCAGAGGATCTTTCAGGTACAATCACCGCTTCAGTCTTCTTGAGAATCAGCACAGTCAATGTTCAGACATACGTCAACAAGACTTTGGCTGCTGAACTCGAGCGTGCCACAAAGAAGCCACCGCCAAAGCACACCAGAATTGCCATTTTGACATCTTCATATGATGAGAGTTCTATCTCTATGGCCACCCTTTCAGGCTCTTCCTCTGGCAAGGCCTCCGAAATCTTTGCTTCTGTCCTTCCTAGCAAGAACGGTCGTGTTTTTATTGGCTTCCCCACTGCCCAGACCACTGGTCTCCTTGCCCACATCTCTGCTCCTTCCGTCATCCCTACCGTCGAACGTGAGAGTATTGATTTGAACGCACGCTGGGTACGTACTTGGAACGTCGAGATGTTGAGAGTTGCCGGCATAGCATGTCGTGTTGCCTATACAGGTGATATGGCAGAACTGAAATCCAAGCTTGAGCGTCAAATGATCATTTCGGGCAACAAGAAAGTTCAAAAAGAGGATTTGCAAGCTGTTATGGCTTCTGCAATCCATACTTTCAAGCAGTACACTTTCTCCGAGTCTACACCATCGTCTCAGGTTGGTGCAATTATCGAAGAAGCCTTCTGGACTTGTAACCAGAAAGGGTCCATCAATCTTTTGTCCACCCGTGGTGTGCTGCCTAGCTTCGAAGTCCGTGTTGCCACGGAAGACCTCAGCTTCGTGGATGGTATCCCTGTCGTGCCTGATGAGATCATGGACAAAGCCTCGGTCTTCATGCGCAATCTCAAAGAGTACGGCCTGCTATCTGACATCACTACTCATGATATCAAGAAAGAGCTAGAAGCACGTGCCTTGGAAGAAAATCAATTGACCGAGCTGATCAAGTGGGCAGCCGGCAAGCTGAGTAGAGACGAGCTAGACGTCTCTGCTCTCCACTCCCTCTTCGATGGTACTGTTGCAACCATTGCCGAGGAATACACTAGTACCTACCCTAGTCCGGTATTACTCCTAGGCAGTATTGACTCGTTTTCCAACCCAAGCAAGATCCCTGCTGAGCTTCCTGCGCCTTCGACAACCATTCCTTTCCGATTCGTCAAGAATGTTCCCAAGAATCAACTTGAGGCTTTTGGTTGGAGTGAGCTTCAGATCGTGCCATGGCTGCGTTATGTCATCGAGAAGGACGGTACAGGCCTTTCCGCAGAGCAGAGCCTTACCAAATCGCCTCAATTCTCTGGTCAAGTCCTTTCTGTTGTATCCAAGTCATGGGATGGCCTTAGTCAGTCCTCAAAGGGTACTGTCATTCAACTCCTGGAGCCTAGGACAGTGATACCCACCAAGCTCGGAATGCGCAAGCCAGCTCAGTCTTACTTCGCATCCGTGCGGCTCTTCGATGATCTGCCCACTGTGCATGGTCTTCAAGGCGTAAAGGAAAAGTTCCTGCTGCCGCTTGGAGTTCGCAAGACTGTTGAGCTCTCTGTCGTGTTCGAGAGACTCATGGCCAAATCCTCAGGCGCCGCAGAAGGTAAGTGGAGTCATGTTGACTTGATCAAATACCTTGTCAGTGTTCAGACAGACATCCCAAGCGCCGATTACGATAAGTTGCGTAAGACGCCTATCTGTCCTGCCGAAGTGCAAGGTGATGCGAAGGCTATCGAAGGCAAGCTTTTCAAGGTCGCAGATCTGTACGAGCCGCTCCCTGTTCTGCGAGAGCTCGGCTTACCACTTCTACAATGGCCTGGGGAGTTCCGCAAAGCCAGCCCCGAATCGAAATTCCTAAGCGTGCTCGGACTTAAGGCTTATCCTGGTGTTCAAGACTTGATACCAATCATGACGAAGGCAGCTGCTGAGGGTGATTCGAGGTTGTACGAGAAGACCCTTCAGTACTATATCACCAACCACTACACCAACGGATACCGTACTTTCCCGGTCGAGCGAGTCACAGTACCGTTCCTACCACTTCAGGACGGCGATTTAAAGAAGCTGGCAACTCCTACACAATGCTTTGCCAACAAAAGATCTGCCATGCTCGGGTTTCAGATCATCAGAGAAGATCTGCAGAAGCATGCTGCTCTGTTCAATGTCGAGCAAGACCCTCCCATCACCATCTGCGCTGATCGTCTTGTAAAGAGCCCTCCCAAGTCTCGCGTAGACGCTAAGAATGTGTTCAGCTACTTTGCTGGTCGACTGAACGAGATTGGTGCTTCTGGAAACCTTGCCGAGAAGCTGGGTGAATCGCGTATCATTCCAGTCGTGAAGTCCGGTTCAGGCAATGAGAAGAGCGACAATGTCCGCTACACTGCTCCTAGGACTTGTTTCTTGGGCGACAGCGCCACCTACGGTGAAATCTTTGACTTTGTTGATTTCGGCTCTGAGGCCAATTCTTTCCTACTGAAGATTGGTTCTAAGCATGAACCCAGTGCACCAGAGCTTGCAGGCATGCTCGTTCGCGAACCATCACGCCTGCTGGGTACGCTTGGTCAAGACAAATATCTCAGCCTTTTGCGTCGCATAGCAGACAACGCAAGTGGATTGAGGAACGACAAGATGCTTTGGGCTGCACTCAAGCGCTCACCATGCCTGCTTGCCGTCAAGGAAATTTCTCCCGCTAGTAGCAAGGTCACAGAAGACGAACAAGACTACTTTGAGGATAACGAAGCAGCTATCAAGGAATGGCATCTTGCCGTGCCCTCGAGTATTATTCTTGTTGATGATTTTTACAGCTACCGCCTTTTCAAGGAGAGATTGCTTGCTGGTCCTCAAGAGGAAATACTCGAGAATTTGTACGCTGGTCTCGGGGCCACCTGGATTAGCAGTCTTATCGAAGATGATCAGCGAATGGGCGGCCTTCTACCTGATCAGTCTTCTGCAGCAAAACTTCAAGGTTTGATTGTTGAGCGTTGTCGTCTATTCTTGCATGACCACACCGCGGATATGATTCGCCATGACTCGAAGTGGCTTGAGAGCGTCCTTGCCGTCAAAGTTGTCAGCTCATTGACTCTGACGAAGACTCTGCGTGGGTACAATGCAACATACAAAGAGAAGAGAACCGCTGCGCTGCACAGAGACACGAAAAAAGATGCAACCCTATTCGTGACAGCTCGTCCTGACTTCTACGAGGTTGCACGCGCGATCATGTCTCTTCTACTCAAGAGACCCAAGCAACAAGATTTCCTTGCATTGGAGATGATCTTGGAAAGTGATTTGCGTCGTCTCAAGACCAAGGGCTATAACGTAGACCGCATCCTGCGCCAGAAGGCTGCCGAGAATCGTATGGCTGAGAACAAGCGACAACAGCAGATGGAAGAGGAGCAAAAGAGGATCACTGAGAGGGAGGCTGAATGGAATGCACAACAGCAATCACGGACTATCGATGCACCGGAACAACCACAAGCCACACCTGAGAAGCCAAAACCTATTCCTGGTGCATTTGACGCCTCTCCTGAGACGACGGTTGCGCAGCGTCCCAAAAGAAGCACAGGCTTCTTCTCCAACCTTCAGAGACAGCTTGGATTTGAGACGGGTGCGGCAGAGCAGGAACATCAGCAACAACGCCAGAAGCAGTTGCAAGACACACCTCGTCCAGAAGCTGGACCTTCTGATGCCCCGCCACCATATTCGGAAACCCCCAATCAAGTTGTGAAAAAGTCTACTGTTGCTCAACAGCCCGAAAAGATCACCCCACCTCACCAGATCTCTCAGAATCTCATGTCGGCAGTCAACTCTTCCCGTGCTCACGACTCGGCCGCGCTATTCTCTCCACCTACAGAGAATCAAGTCAAGGAAACACCATCCTACTGTGACCAGACACCTGGTCAGGACCTTACATTCATCGGCAACACTTCTGCTGGAGTGAAGATCTTCCTTGCAAACGCCATACCTGCATCCTCTCGAGCAACGTTCCTGCAGAATCACGCCGCTCAGCTTAACGCGTTCGCCGCCCTCCTACTCGACGTCGGCAATGTATTCCTCCTCAAGCCACAATCACTGCATATCTACTATAACGAAACAGGTAGCAGTATCGCCTTCAACCGCCAAGGCTCAATCTTCTGCAACCTTCGCTACTTTTTGCAGTTGCACTGGCAAAACTTCACCGCTGCAGGAGGTGTAGGCAAACAAGCTGCAGCAGTGTATTGGTTCGTCACTCTGTGTCATGAACTGGCACACAATTTGGTCTCTGAACATAGTCAGCAACACGAGTTTTATACGGAGAGCTTTGTTACCGAGTACTTTGGAAAGATGATGGGGAAGTGTGGGCAATATGCTGCTGAGCCTCAAGCTTCTATTCAGGGTTGAGGAGTGATCATGGTATGTTCATACAATTGAAGCGAGCAAAGCATTACAAATGGCGTTCTGGGACACCTGTGTCATGAGTGGTAGCGCGGAGTACTTTATACGATAAATGGTATTATTTTCCTCATAATTTGTTGACCTCAGGAATTTGTACCAGGTCTTTAGACGGCTGCTTTAACATACGAAATTCTTGTTTCAAACACCACATTGATTGACCGACCGCAAAGACGATACTTTAGCTCAAGCAATCTCTGTCGTTGCAGCAAGTCCTGTTGTTGTGCGTATTCCAGGGAAGTGGTAAGAACGGGGGGACGAGCCGAGGAAGTGGCGATGGCGTGGGGCGGATCAGCTTCGGTTGGCATCCGTCACTATATCGGAGCTCCAAGCATCGAACCCCTTCCGACTTGCCACCTCTCCACGGCCATTCGGGAATAAAGGTCAAATTAATCTTTCGCTTCCATGAACAGACATGTCAGATGTCCAATCAAACTAAATGGAGAAATCTCCGACCCTTCCAGTGCTCTGTCACAGATCCCGCGGAGAGATTTAGCACAGTCGATGAACTGTTGTTCAATAGCGTCAACCTGTCAACCTTCACTTCCCGCGGGCTTTGAATTCATCATCAATCAAAGATCGAAGAAGTTGGCAGAATTGATGAAAAGCTGATGATACTGTACAAGCTCTGCGGGACCTTGGTTCTGCCCACAACGGAACATGGCAGGGCTCGAATCATAGCTGCATTGATCTGCTATTTGCACTGCCTCTGTGCGACACTGCCACAGAATCTCTGCCTAGATTATGATCATATGTCGGTAACGTGCTGCATTCCTACTCACTACTACACAGCCCGACCACATACATCAAGCATGACCTGGATGCCCTTCCCAGTGACTGGTATAGAGGACTAAGGCGGACCATAGCCGATATGTCACTGCCAAGTATGAGGTGGGCATTTGGAACCCGTCTGAATCGATTGGAGGAAGAACACACCCGCCATGATCCTCCAACTTCCAACTCTCGAGGGGACTAAACCATCGCTTGGATATGCTTTATTACCTTGGCTTTTTAGAGCCGTCAGCGGTATAAAAGCAAAGCGAATACGCAACATGTGTCAATGGACATCAATTTGACATGCTGGTTCCTCGACCGTACGGACGACTCGCGCTATGGCTACTGCTTTATATCATTCTGTTCAGCTACTTCATCCTACTGCCGACGAGCCCATCAAAGCTGCTCGGCACACCCAGGTTTCTGCCAACTGACTTTTCCGTCCATACCCAGCCTCTGGACCAATTTGAATGTCCCTCAAGATATTGCCCAGACAGACCGAGAATTCACGAGGTTCTGAGCGATGCGCCATCACTGGAGCGGTACATTTTCAAAAGTGCGTTATCATCTGGCTTTGAAGGCGCTATCAGCATATACAACGACACCAGGACGGGCCAGAATGTAGCTATAAAGTCTTTCTATGTCGACAGAAGTCCTTTGCGCAATACTCTGCCAGATGCAGCTGTAACAATCTTCGGAGAAACCAGATGGCCAACCGAGCTACAATTTATGCTGCTACACGCCAATCAACTGCACACCGAGCGTAGAGAGCCTATTAACAATGGACTGGTCAACGTAAAAGATTACTTTATCGTCGACGACGGAGGATCGAAACGATGGCAACTGGTCACAAAATTCTACCAGTACGGCACTCTGCGCAATGCCGGTCCCAAAATCGCTCGACTGCTAGACCTAGCACCCAATCTCACCACATCCCACCTGGACGATATATTCAGAAGCTCATTCGAAGGAGTACTGCAAACACTCACCCGCATCCATGCACAAGGATTCTGTCACGACGACATCAAACCGGCCAACATTTTCATCTCAGACGACCCAAATCACTGGCTCCTGGGAGACTTTGGAAACGTACGGGAAACAAGCCACCCTTACCACGACAGTAAAATATGGAAGCGGCAAAATCAGTGGCGAGACTGCCGGAAAAATGATATTCGAAGATTGATAATGGTCTACCTCTCCTTCCTCCGCAGTTTTCATCACACGGATACGTTTGTTTTCGACGGCGAGTTTTCAAAAGGTACACAAGGGTGGGCCAGGTTATATTGGGAGTTCTGTGATGTGCAAGATTTTGCACCGGCTTCGACGGATATCACGACAGGGCCAAGTGAATCGACAAGGGGAACAATGTCGCCGTTGTACTACTACTACTACTACTATGCACCACCTGCCAGATTTTTTCTTTCTTCAAACCACCAAGCTGCGAAAATGCAAGTGGATAGGCGATTGCATTGTTCTTTCCGCACGTGGTCTGGCAGAATATTCGACAGGTTTCTTTCTTCTTTCTTCTTCTTCTTCTTCTCTTAACTTGTTCGCCCATGAACTGAACTGAACTGAGCAGAACAAGACTCAATTTCGCAAAAGAGAAATATATAAACACCGGACAAGATCGCACAAGCACCTTTCTTCTTCATTGCAGTGTTTTTCTTCTTTGCCCTTTCTTTTTTTTTTTTCCTCTGCTGGCTTTCCTCGCCCGAGTACTTTAATATGCATTGAGATTGGCACAAAGATCTTTCAACTCTTCTTGATTCGCAATGATCCCTGGGCAAGGAAAAAAAACTAAGCTGGGGGGGCCGATTTTGACTGTGAGTTGGATGGCCAGGAAAGCCCGAACCTTTTTCTCTCTCGGTGGTAAACTACCACTCCTACGTCAAGATCATTTATACATCACATCACAATGACCTGAACAAAAAAGCACATACAAATAAAGCAAGAGATCGAGAAAAAAAAAACTGTGGTCAATAGGAAACCTTCTATATCAAAGTTCTCTACTCTCCTCTCCATGAAACTCCCACTATGCAAGACAAGACAGAACAAAAAAAAGAAGAAGTGACGCTTAGGTATTGTTGCGCAGAAAACGAAGACGACAAACAAACAGACAATTACAATAGGGGGGATTTCTTTTTGCTGTATGCAAAAAGGGGCGAAAACATCCAGAAACACCCGTGACCCAAACAGCTTTCCTATCCTACTCTAGTGCTCAAGATAACCTGGGACTGCCAAGTGGCGTGCTGAAATCTCTCTTCTCGACGGTTGTTGTGGGTGATGGTGGACTGACGATAGTGATGGGTGGAGAGGTCAATGCGGGACTGGCCAAGGGTGTCATGAGTTGTAGATCCAGCTTCATGTTATCTCCGACGTCACCGTTGCCGGCGTCTGATCTGGTATCACCGATTTCGGATCTGGTGTCGTCGTCGTGGTGGTCAGCGCTGGCTTCGCTGATGCCAGTTTGGGGACGGCCATCGGTGGATGCAGTGCTGGTGCCCGGTGCGCGTCTTCGTCGGCGGCGCTCGCGTTCGCTATCGGCATGATCGCGGCGTCGACGAACACGGAGATTTTCGCTATCGCGAGGAAGTGGCGGCTCATCATTGTCGCCAGTGCTGCCACGGAGGCCCTGCAGAAGAGTGGCTGCACGGTCTGCAACGTCTTCGCCTTCGCTAATTGCGCCCTTGTCCTCTTCGACATGAGGGGCGAGCGATGTGCTGTCTGAAGTTGACGGACGATCCGGTGCGTTCTCCGAAGTTGGAGACATGAGAGCGGTATCATCGGTTGGTGAGGTCACGCCAGCAATTTCGGGCATCTGTTGTCCAGATGCTACACGGCGTTGGTGACGTTCATTGAGGCGGGCTCGTCGTCGGCGATCTCTGGTATCTCTAGTAGCAGGAGCGGCGGCGCGAAGCTTCTCTAACAATGTATCCATGGCACCTTGAGAGGCAGGTGATGGAGGTCCAGCAGGGTCTGAAGTAGCCTTCTCGAGAGCAGATTGACTGGCTTGTGCCTTGCGACGCATTGAGACCTCATTACGACGTTGCGTTTCCTCTTGAGAAGTGTTCTTCTCGTGCGATTTCTGTTATGAGTGTTAGTACATAATTTCTCAGTTCTAGCACAATCGATCAAACTCACCTTATACTCGTTGACGAAGTTGGCCAGCTTGGTGAAGAACTCTCTCCTCGCCGACTCGTCTTGATTGTCGTCGCCGAAGAAGGTCATGATGTCGTTGTATGTCCGCTTCATCTCACTGAGATACAGCTCCATCTGTTCGGCCTTTCTTCTTGCCTCTTTCATCGATCGCTGCACAACTTGACTGACTCTGTCCTCGGGATGGAACTTGCGCGGGTCGCTGAGATTACCAGCATCTAAGGACATTTGCACGTTCTTGATGTTGTCAATATACTTCTTAGCATCAACCATCAGCTGATCGACGTTCAGCTTGGCAGCAACAACGACACCGCCAATATCTTCGGTGAAGCCCTCCCATTGAGGATACTGTCTGCGTACAACACGCTCGACGTAATCCATCAAGGTGGATTCGTTCTTATCATCCTTGACCATACCGAGACGGGCGAGCGAACTAAGCTTGAAACCGATGGCTTGTTTGTTGGAGTCATTCATGTAGTTACCGATGTCGAGAATGAGACCGAAGACAGGCATCAAACGCACAGAGTCACGAAGAGACTCTGATACATTGCATACCATCTTCAACTTGTCTGAAACTTCGTCGTACTCTTGCTCGAAACTCTTGGTCAGTGCCAACGCTCTCATTCTGGCCTTCCAGTAGTGGTGCAGTTCGAAGGCTGTGTAGAGGTAGATTTGATCCTCACGAGTAAGCTCCGAAGGGTCTTGCTCTCTAGCCGACTTCAGCGCGTCCGGTCCAGTCCAATCTCTGCTGTAAGGTGCCATGAGTTTCGATGTGTTGTCGGGAATAGTGCACATATCCTCCCTCTGCAAGAACTCCATGACGACAGGGTTTTCTAAAACCTCCTTGTCGCAATGTATGACCATACGAACGACGTCTTCCAAAGGCCGTTGTGAGAAGACTGCCAAAGAAATCTGGAAAGTCTGCATGAGATTGCTGGGCATGATCTGCTTCTTGTCGCTCTTCTTCTCCTTCTTGCCGATTGCCTTGATCTCCTTGGCCATGAAGAGACGCTCAATCTCGTCAAGAATACCCTTCTTGCTAAGCTCGGCGTACTTTTCTTCTTTGGCCTCATGGGTAGGTGCGTGTGAAGCCCACATGGTGAACTCGGAAGAGTCAACCTTCTCCCAATGCAAAGCCTTGAGCTTCTTCTTAGGTCTTGCAACACCCATACCAATGCTGGAGGAAGCTGCATACTGTGCTTGAGGCAAGAATCCACCTCGTCTGGCTCCAGGCATAGGAGGCGCTCCGGGTGGAGGAGGGGGTGGGGGCGGTCCTCCAGCCTTCATACCAGGCATACCTGGCGGAGGGGGAGGTGGTGGGCCACCAAATCCTGGCATAGGGGAACCAGGCATCGGCGGGGGTGGAGGAGGAGCACCAGTGGAGAACCCAGGCATTCCTGGTGGCGGTGGGGGCGGTGGTCCAGAGAATCCGGGCATTGGTGGCGGTGGAGGTGCGCCAGAAGCGAATCCAGGCATGCCTGGGGGTGGAGGAGGAGCAGCGCCATTGAAACCAAGCATCATGGGAGGAGGAGGGGGGGCAGCGCCACTGAAACCAGGCATCATAGGAGGAGGTGGAGGAGCAGCTCCGTTGAAGCCTGGCATCATCGGTGGTGGCGGAGGAGGAGCACCATTGAAGCCAGACATGGGCGGTGGAGGAGGGGCGGAAGCTCCGTTAAAGCCTGGCATAGGAGGAGGCGGAGGAGGCATAGAGCCATCAAATTTGAGCTCACCATCTGCAGAAGGCTTGAGCTGAGCAGAAGGAATTCTGGCATGCTGGGCTGAACCGTTCCTGGAGTGCGAGGATACATGTCTGGAGTGCGAAGACACATGTCTGGACTGGGTAGAGACGTTCCTCGAGTGCGATGAACCGATAGTCTTGTCATCGCCTTCGTCATCGCTTCCGTCAATACGGCGGACCTTGCTAACAATGTCATTAAGGTAACCAGCCTGAGCATGTGCGTAGCTGATCTTGGGTCGCTTCATCTGGACAATACGAGGCTTCTCGTAAACAGTGGCATCTTCATCGTCCTCATCCAGCGACTGATCGCCGTCTTGTTGAGGCTGACCAGGAAGGGGCTTACGAGCAATACCACCTCTTTGAGTCCTGGAAACGCTTCCAATGTAGCCATCAGGCAAACTGTCAGGGATGGCACCGGTTTGTACACCCACTCCATCCATCTTCTCACGCAACTCGCGGAGCTTATCCGAAGGATCGACTTGTTGCCAGACCTTGCCTTCGAGCTTGGCCTGTGTCTTTGCTCTTTCGAGCTGCATTTCCAGACGATCCATGAGCCTCTCGCGGTCCAGAATACCTTGCATTTGAGTGGGATCGGTTGCAGTACCGCTTTTGGTGCCAGTCTTGGCGGACGCGGCTGCGATATCTTGAGCATCGCGCAGCATAAGATATAGCTCTCTAGTCTCCAACTCATTGCGTTGTAATTCCAAAGCTCGCACTCGTTGGACTTCCAAAAGCTCTGCCTTGAGACCATCGATTTGGCGTTGCTGAACTTGAATTACCGAGTCTCGTTCCTCGAGCGACTTTGTGAGCTTTTTGACCAAGCCGTCTGCACCAAGCTCGAGCTGAGCTCTCAGTTCGTCTCGTTCTGCAAGCGCAGACTCGGCAATCTGGCGAGCTTCCAAGGCTTCATCTCTTGCTTGTCGGGCTTCAGAGTCTGTATACAGTTTGTCCATCAAACTCTGGACAGTGAAGTTAAGACTCTGCTTGAGATCCATATCAGGCAATCGCCTGTCCATGGCAACATAACTCAACATAGCATCCACAAGCTGGAACATACGAAGTCTGTCTTCAGCCTCGTTGTCTCTTATTAGCAACAAATGTTGCAACGAAGACACGAAGTAATCTGCCGAATGACTGCCATTCACCTTGGACATGATTGCTTGAACAATTTGCACAGGATCGCTGAGGTCCTGTGGCTCCGGTTCTTGGCCATCGACTTGATTCTCCTTTTCAAGCAAATCTTCATAGTCGATGATCTCGTTCGCTCGATATCTCTCAACTTGCTTGTCGATGATGTCGTACTGGAACTGCTCCATCTTGTTGAGGATACGCTTGATACCACATGCTGTGAATTGAGCACGGATATGGCAGCGCAGATGCAGGTCTCTTTCCGGAGCATCAACAATCATGTTGACGAGGAACAGAGAAGCAACCGCGTATTCCATGAGCAGGTTCTCCATACCAATACCACCACTGCGAACCTCGTCGCTGGCTCCAACAAGACTGCCCATCTTGCCTCTACCATCAACAGTGACTTCAACAATACGCATCCAAGCATCGAAGCGGCCATTCTCGCCTTGAGAAGACTTAAGCGAGTCCAGAGCTTGTAAAACCTTTTGATGGCCGCGTCCTTCTGCCCAATGGCACAAGAAGGTCAAAACTTCACTGACAAGCTTCCTGGTGTTCAGTCGAGGAGAAATGAGAGACGCACCAAGGGCGTTCACGATAGGAGCGTGTTCGAGAGCATCGTCTGCACCGTATTTGTTGTTCATCAAAGCCTTTAGACATTTGACGATATCGTACTCGCGGTCCAGATCTCTGTCGTTAACAGTAGGATTTGTCGGACCTTGAGTTTGCTTGCGGTTGTACTTTCCGAGCACATTAGCCAGAGCAACCTGACCCTGTGCCTCTACGAAAGCCTTGACCCATCCGATGGGCTGCGTTCGCAAACTGACGGCCAAACTTTGCAACTGCTTCGCGCTGATCGAGTTATCCAGGACTTTGCGGACATACCATTCCGGGCTCCCCTCTTCATCGGCACGACCCAGAATACCCAGACTCGAGTCGGCATTGATAGTCGTCCTCGCGTGCATGCGTCTTTTTTGTTCGCCCTGCCATTCGGCCAATCTGTCCTGATGTACCAAGGTCCATTTCTTGTTTATAGGGTATGCTTCCATCTGCCTTCGGGCTTGTTCAGGCAGACTCTTCCATCCACGCTTGTGCATGAGCTCCAAAAACTCTTTCTCGATTATGCGATCATCGCTCGGTCGTTGGAGATTAAATCCGTCGGGAGTGAAGGAGGCGGTAGAGCTGAATGCGGAGGGTTGGTTGGCGCTGAGAAAGCCATTCTGCTGAGATCCACGAGTGGATGAAGGGGCTAACTGTGGAAGGAGAGTAGTCGAATCGAGTGACATGTTCGGAAACGATGACGGCGAATGTTGTGGATGCATGGATATTGACGTGCGATGGCTGTGGCTAGAGCGTATGCTGGCCCTATCTGAGGCCGGATATTGGTCATACTGCGAGTGTATTGAGTTCTCATACGAGCTTGTACGGCCAGTGCTGGCCAGCGAATACTGTGACGTATGTTGCGGTGGCCGCGGTGGGGGAGGTAGCTGTGAGTTGTTCTCTTGTGGTAGGTAATCAACACGTACTGGAGACCTTGTGTCTCGCGGAACGCTGTCATACGGAATGGCAGTCATGAGGCCACCGCCATGGTCGATGGATTGGCGCGAAGAATGCGAATGCGACGAAGAAGGCGGTTGCTGGTGGTACTGGTGTTGTTGTTGGTGCGGAGGAGGCACGGGTGGTAGGGGGTTTTGCGACCAGTTCGAGGGCAGTGAGGGACTGTCGGGCACGTGTTCGTTGTGCTTGTCCTTGTGGTGACGGCGCGAGAAGAACGACTTGCCGCCCGATGTCTGCCGCCCTTTGGCATCGCCCGAGCCCGAAGAAAACATGGCCGCTTTAGTATGAGATGTTCATGTCAGGTGCGCCTCGTCTGTGTCGACCTGGGTTTCCGAAAAGAGCTTCGTCCTCGACAAGCTGCTCTAGGGGACGTCTGCGCTGGCCAATGAGGGTGCCGGATAGGTGTGTATCGAGGTATCAATGAGGTTTAAAGACTGTCCAGGAAGGAGCAAAAAAGATTGGCGGCGTCGTATGCCCTTCAATCCAATCTCGGGTCGAAAGGGAAAGAAGCACAAAGGCGGCTGACTGGCGACTGCCCAGAATATCAATCTTCCCGGCCTGTTTCCTGTTTCCCACTCTCTTGCCACGTCAAATCGCTCGGACTCTTCGAATGTTGCTCGTTGTCGCTACTGTTGTCACAGGGTCACGCAGCATTCAGCTCTCAAGCAAAGGTCGAGGGCGACGGCATTCATCAAACTTCCGGTATCTGGCCAATCGTCCTCCCCACATTTTCGATTCAGGGTTAGCCCGCAACCGGTTTATGTCCGTGCGTTCCGCCTTTGTTTCAACGAACATCCTACTTTCATCTGCTTGTCGTCTTTGTCTCAGACAATCAAGTTTCTTCGAAGACTGTGTGAGAAGGCCCACTATATTGATGCTTGAAACTCATGTTCTTAAACATGTCTAGAAGAGTGAATTACACGATTTAAAAAACGTGAAGTTGAAAAGTCCAGCCTTCCACATCCGGGCAACGCAGTAAATAGGCTCACAATGACCAAGACCTCCTGAGATTGGCCACTGTGCATGGCAGTAGTTGAATACTAGCAGAGGGTCGATCCGAGGAGGTCAAATACACTACTTGCGAGTTCATGACCTCAGCCTGCTATCAAGGTCTCTCTAGGAGATGATCCATGGCAGGCATCCCGGTACCAACGATGGTCGCAATAACAAGCGGTAAAAATGCACAAAGTTTTTCGTAACCAAGAGAGTGTCCATTGAGAGCTCTAGTGTGTTGCTCTCTCACTGGACAAGCCATGCTATCTTAATCTCTTCGTGCCTTTTAGCAGACAGATGTTCACTGAGGCCTGCTCTTGAGAGCAGCACCAAAATACACCTCATGCTTGTTGTCGAGATGCACGATTGTGAGACGTTACGCCAGTCCATCCCCTAAGAGTCTATATTTGCTACGTCATGGTCTGGACTTCGTTGATTCGGTCACGCAGTTCGTAGGGCTCGCGGCTCACGCACAAAGAAGGGGAAAGAAGAAGAAGGGAAAAAGGAAAAATATTCTGTTTTACTTGTAGAAGAAAAATTATACCAAGGAAAATGTTTAGTCATCCCCCTTTCGCTGCACAAGTCCATGAAATCTTTACGCGTTTCTTTGAGACGAGACAGATTTGTTTTCCGTACTCCTTTTTATTCTCGACGAATGTACTGACTTCGGCATTGCAAAGCTACTCATCCCATCTGGCTCTCCTCTAATCGGTCATGCGCCATGACTCAAGCCACTTGAGGTGGGCCCATTGAGTGTGGCTTCCCTCCATGCCGAAGGTGATGGCTCTGAATGTCCAGAACAGACCAATGACGACAGTGTAGAGAATAGCGTAGACGCTGTACTGGATGGCGCGAGGGAGGCGGCTGGTAACCCAGTCGGTGCAGAAGGCGAGACAGAGGATGGCAAAGTAAAGAGCAGGGTAGTAGTGGTGGACGTAGGTAACACGACCCATGGCCATGAAAGGTGCGTAGTGGAGAACCCAACCAATAACAGGGTAAATACCAGCGTAGTGAATCTGGTCCATGTCCTTTTGCGAGAGCTCGTTGTAGCCACGCTGCCAGCGAACGAGGTAGTAGGCGAAAAGAAGACCGAAAGCAGGAATAGAAGCGGTACTGGCCCAGTAGACGAAGGGATTACCAAGAAGGAAGTACTTGACAATGTGGTCGTCCCAGCCGCACATGCGGAGACCAACATTGAGAAGAGGCCACTGCCAAGGAGCAGAGGCAAGGTCGTCCTGCTTGTCCGGATCAGGGACAAGAGCGTTGTTAGAAGTCATCATGGCGACGTTCAGGTGGATGAAGTCACGAAGGAAAGGAGATTTGTAGGCGCCAGTGTCGGCAGCGGGAAGCTTCTCGTTCCAGTGGGACTCGACGTTCCAGTGAGTGTAGACATCGCGAGGGTGGTTCTCCTTGACACAGGTGGTCTCAATCTGCTTGAAACCCCACTGAGGCAGGTTGACGTTGCCAGCGCGGAGGTAGCAGTTGAGGTCGATGTGTCTGAGACGGAAGGCGGTAGTCAGAGTGCGGATCTTGGAGTAATCGCGCGAAGAAGCGTCGTTGACAACCTCGACAACCCAGTGGTCCTTGGTGTCGCCGACGGTGGTGTTGCCGTAGCAAGAAACTTCGTAGTCGGCCTTGGTGACGGGAGCGGCGATAGAGTGCGAGTGCAGGTTACGGCCAGTTTGGGCGTGGATCAGACGAATGACATCGCCGTTGCCAACATACTTAAGAGGAGCGTCGGCATCGAACTCGGGCTCGTGACGGTTGGGGTAGAAGAACCAGTCGTTGTTGGCATCCTTGTGGTGGTAGCAAGTGATTTGCTGCTGTTGCGAGCCTTCGGGGAATGTCTGAATATGCGAGTGCAGAAGACCACCACCGTATCCCATGTTCTTGAGTGTGGCACGAGAGCCAAGAGCAACCTCGAGAGGGCTATCAACTCCGACCTCAGTACCCTTAAGGTTGGCCTGGAAAAGAGAGCTCATCTGTGCGTCGCCGGGTCCGCTGTTCTCGAGGATCAGGAAGTGCATGTAGAAGGAGAACATGTAGACGATCATGGGGATGACGATCAGGCCGACGACGCGGAAGCCAACGTGAGCAGCGAGCTCAGTCTGTTAAAAATCATGTCAGCGACCAGCCTTTTCGCAACCAGAATGTTGCAACATACCTTGGGCATTCTGAGGTCACCGAACTTGTTCCACAGGTCCTCAATTGTGTAAAGACCAACCAAAGCAGTTCCGAACATACCGACCCACTTGACACTGCACACACAGCCGATCGAGAGACCGCTGAGCGTAAGCCAGAGAAGCCACTGGGCAGAGAAAGGCTGCTTTTGGAGTCTGTGGAAACGGGCCCAGCAGAGAACGGTGGTGAAGGTGAAGAAAAGTAGCATAGAGTCGAGAAGAATGAAGCGACTGATGGTGGCGTACGAGTTCTCGAACAGAACCATCAGGGTGACGAACCAGGCAGTGGTCTTGCGGAAGTTGAGCTCCTTGGCCGTGTAGTATGCCAGAGGAATGCACAGAGCTCCGAAAGCTGCGTTGAACTGGCGCATAAAGACGTAGTTGATCTCCTCGGGATAAGTATCACCAGACTTGAACTCGAAGGTGCCATTGTATCCGGCCAGGTAGCCCGAAAGGCCAACCAGCATCTTTCCCAGCGGAGGGTGGACATCGAAGTAGAACTCGCGCTGCAGATAGTGCGAGCCGAACTTGCCGAAATGCGCTTCGTCCCAGGTGACAATGGGCGAAAGACCGATCTTCCAAAGACGGGTGAAGAAGGCGAGTGCGGTGAAGATGATGGGTGCGAAGATGGGCTCCCAGTCGTCGATGACATTTACAATGCTCTTAGCCTGGGAGATGTGCGTCAGTCCATGTGCATGGTCAATCTGGAGGAGCTCTGCTTACCTGCTGCTTCTTCTTGTCATCAATAATGGGCTGCTGTTGGACAGCGCCATTCTGTGCGGGAGCGCCTGCTCTTCTTCTCAACTCCGCGGCATCGCGGTCTGCGCCTGTTGCGAATCCTTGATTTGTCGCAGCCATGTTGGATGAGGAAACGTGGCGGTTTCGATATCAGAAAGTCAGCCTGTTTGGGCGTATGTGCTTGGCCCTGCTTTTTCAGAAGCGCCTACTCAAGCTAGCTGGAGCTCGAATCGGCACAAGCAACGGAAAAGAAGCAACAAGAATTAAGAAGGGGGCCAAAGTCGTCGGGTGGACGAAAAGGAAGAAAGGATTACAACAAGTTGAAGAAGAAAGGAAGAGGGAGAAACGTCTCTAAAGGATCGATCCTAGGGAAACGAGAACGAGAATGCACCCCTTTCAAGATGCCAGCGTGGAGCTGATGGAACGGCCACTTTCCTCTCCAAAGAAGCTCCCACTCCCAAGTTCGGGAGCGACGCGTTCCCGCTGCCAAGCCCAGGGGTTGTCCGCCCGCACTCAACATTCGAGGCCAGTTGGCAGCTATTTTTATCTACCTTTTGTTCTCTATCAGATCATCTACACACCTAAACCTCATCTATTGCCGCAGATCCTTTGTTATTCACTATTGTACAACGCAGAGGTCGAAGTACGATCTTCCGTTACTGATCAAGAAGAATAATCGTCGTGGAAGGCGCCTTTCCACAACGATTCCTTCTTTCCTTTCCTCCTTCCGCCGTCTACCTTCCCCGCAGTGACTTTGTGAATCTCATCATATCCATCTTCCCGGATAGCAGCTGACTGCGAAGCATCGCACGGCTCGATATATGCCTGGGCTCCTAATGGTCTGTATACACATGGTGTTGAATTGAAGAGAGACACCAAGAAAGAGATACGTCGTGATCTGGCCTCCGTGGAAAAGCTTCACGACAGGGTCACACCCAAAACAAGCCTTTACGAGGTGCCCGGCAACATAACTCCACGGCAACGTACTTTTGTCCCATAGCTAAATGTATATCTGGTATCTGAGATATCTATCTAATGCCTGTCATATGAATCGAGTGGATGTGGAAGGTGGTTGACGCGTTATGGCAGTATAATGCTTTTTAGACCAGCTTGTCCAGAATTTCCACAACCATCAATGCATTAACATCCCGTATTTCACATGACACATTCCAAAACCACATTTTTGCCACGGGTGCGACATTAGAGCTTAATGCTTGCCTGAGCATCAACCAGCAGTAAACCCTGTCATCAAAGCATGGAATGCACACATTATGTGCAGCTGAATATGTGTTGCTGAGCAGCTATACCATCACCAATCGCTGCAAGCATTGTTGAACATACAACCCTGACGTGTGCGTTCAAGTCGCGCTGAGTCTCGACTGAATTCACGAATGCATGTGGAAATGGCGAGATGAGGGGAGAAAGTGAAAAAGATCCATTTACTCGATTTAGTAACTACCACCCAAATTCATGCGAACAGCCATCTTCCAACCCTGTCGAGCTTCATGTCAGACATATTCTATTTGCGTTCAGTCGTAGACTCTGAGTCTCTGGAATCGTTGATCGTGACTTCGTCATGTTGACAGGTGAGGCGGCGCAGAGAATCGGTGCCGCAGATGCTCACAGCCTCCGTGGTTATGTCAACATCCATCTGCTTGTGGATGCCGACACCAGAGGCTTGCTCCGAGCCATGACCTATGACCGTCTCAATGCCAACCCATGAGCGAGGGCGCATTCTTTCGGGGACATGGCTGCTGCGTGGCTTGCCAGTAGCATCGTCTGTTGTGGTGGGCTGGACCATGGGGTAGCTGTTGGTGCTGCGAAGACCAGAGCGGCCACAGAATCCAGGAATCATGCGAGCGATGAATGGGCGAAGCAGCGGCAAACAGGCGCAGATGATGGCCACGTTGGTTTCGACTAGAGTCCAGCATAGCGTGACAGCACCGTCATCTGTGTTGTAGTCAGCACCTTGCTCGAGTGTCTTTTCTGGAAGGCCTGAGAAGTGGAAACTTACAAGTTATGTCATCGCCCAAGCCTCCTGACTTGAAAGTCGTGATACGCATAATAGTCACAATGACCACACTACACTGTGTTAGAGCTGGGAGAATGAAGGAGGGATAGTAACTTACAAGCCGCCGAGTCCAAAGACCAAGCAAAGACCGAGCTTCTGACGGGCCGGGATCTGAAGCAGATTCTTGACAAGCGGCATAGGCAAGACGAGAATCAGTATATCAGATATGGTGTTGAGAAGAGACTGTGACAGCCACCAGCTGAAGGGGTCGACGCCACAATGGCCAGAAGAATTCTTGTCCCAGTAGTGCTTGACAGGAATGCATGTGAGAACGTTGACGATCAGTGTGATGACACAGAAGACGGCGGAGAAGGCCATAAGTCCGTACACAAATTTGCGGAAATTAACACCAAACGAAGTGACGTTGGGTGTGTCACCGAAGACGCGGAGGTAGAGGAAGAGGATCGAGAGCTTAGTAGGCCAGATGGTGAGTTTGTACATTACTTGAGCCCACCAGAACCACTGTTGATGTTAGCATTACGATCATTCATTGTGAGGGAAAGGCATACCATGAGAGCTCTAGCTAGCTGTTTATCGGATAGAGTAGACACAAGAGCTCCGTAGCCATTTTGAGCTGCTTTTGGAAAATTAGAGGAAGTCGACCCGAAAAAAATGATGATGACATACACAGATAGGCAACTGCGCTTTCCAAGACCGAGAAGAGCTTCGAAAGTGTCAGCAAGAGAATTTTTTGGTGACGTATGCAACCCTACCATGGCAAATGCGATGAATCCATCTTCATAGCTTGTGGTGTGTCTGCTCAAGCGGATGGCGAGGCGCAATGTACAGATGACAAATGCCAGCGAAACGAGGCCAATGGCAACGCCTTGGATAAGAGGCACTCGAGTGTGGTGTACGCTAGCAGTGCGGGTGATGAGATTTGACCAGAGGTCCAAAGACTGAATTGGGGCCATTGCGGCAGGCGCGAACCAGTCTCTTTTGGCTTGGTTTTACAGAGTGTCGAGAAATAGTATGCGCAGATAGAAAGAGAAATTCGAGTAATTTGAGAACTTTTAGGGAAGCAACGAGGTCATGTCGAGTCGAGAAGGCGCTGCAAACAATGACGACTCGCAGTGACTGACATTGAAGAATCTTACAAACGACAATAGGAACTTTCACAGCTAAAGTGAAGCCCTCGACGCAAGCAATCACTCGAGGACAGCCAGCAGTTCCTTCAACAAGCCCAATTCCACAAACGCCTACTCCGACGGGACGAACGATTGGGTGTCACAGATTTGATGGCACTCGGGAAGCTGCGTCCTGCCGGCAATCAGGACGAGGGGTATGATCATCTGAGGCAGGCAGGAGCGATACTCTCTGGCAAGCCTCAAAGCCCCTACGTTTCGAATCAAGGCGAAGAGAGGTACCGTAGCCAATGTAGGAGAACATACCTATGCAAATACTACTGATGATGGCCACTGTAACCAAGCGGTTTTGAGACGGTCTCGTGTTCTCCTCGTTTGCCTGAATCTCAGGTACTCTGGCTCCAACGACTATCAATCCACAGACCAGACCGTAGTGACGGCGGTATCTCTGGTCGCAATCATCACTTGGAGAATGTGAAATGAAGTTTGAAAGGAGAAAGAAGAAAGGCGCGTGAAGCGCGACCAAAGGTGAGGTGTTTCTGCACGGACCATTAGACGGTGATGTCAATCACCAGCCTCTTCTACGCGCTACTCCCAACCTCTCCCACTATTGTCTTCCAAAGCAATGCATTCAGCAGATTGTGTAACGAGTTTCGATTCTCGAACAAAATACCTATGTCCTATTGCGCCAGAAAGAAAGACCCAACATGAACGCTGATCGTGTCTCGTGAACTCCCGCCTTGCGACAGAGACTCTTCTCTACAGGAAGCCTTGGAGCTTGTATCTCCCAACTTTCGAAATCTTCGTCATTCTCAGAAGCTGAAGCGGAAAGAAGGATGGTCATCCCCAAGATTGTCAGCATCTGCCAGCTGTAGACGGTGGTCACGCTCGCCAGCGTCTCTTTTCGCATTTTCCCTCTTGAGCCCGACATAGAAGACTACCGCCGCGACAGACGTCAAAATCAGCAATGCCAACGACGTGCCATATCCAGTCTGGTAGTAAGGCGACTCTTCCTGGAAGAAGACATTGCTCGATACCAGCCCGCCAGCATTTCCCAGGCCGATCATGGTGCCTGAGGTGAACGCCCTTTTGTAATGCCCAGAGGCGTTGTTCATGACCCATGACACGACCATTGGCTGAACAATGTAGCCTGCACTGGTGATGAAGAAGAGCGCCATGTACGCGATGTGAGGCCCAATCGCAGGTGATCTTTGAGCAAGAAGGATAACGAAGCCAACGCTGCCGAGGAGCACCCCGGACTGCAATGGCCAGAACCTGTTATTCACGTATGTCGATAGATAACACGAGCCAAGACAGAAGGCACTGGCGACAACATACAGAGGGATAGAGTGGATCTGGTTTTGTCAGCACTCGGTCTGCGAATACTGCTAACATTACTGACCTGAGCTGCTGCAGATGTGTAGCCAAGCTCCTTCAGAAGAGTCGGGTTGAAGTTGTTGGTTGAGTAGTTGAGAGCTACGATACCGAAGTACATGACAGTGCTGTTCGCAAACGTCAGTGACTTTGAGCGGACCCAAGATGCGAAGACTTACGCAACCCAGACTTTCCAATCTCTCGCACACCTGGACCAGTTCACGCGATTCATCTTGGCGTCGCCTTCGCTGTCGTCCATAAGGCGCCACATGAGCACTTTATGCTCGTCCGGAGTCAAGAAGCGGCAGTCTGCTGGCCAGTCTGCAAGCCACCAGTACATGACTATGCTCATGACTACGGTAACACATCCTTCGATGATGAAGATCCTAAACAGCTTGTCAGCTCTTGTCAGGAAGTAAAAGACAATCGACTGACCATCTCCATCCGCCGTATCCTCTGACTCCACTCCTGTGCTCATCAGCATAAGTACACAATAAGCTTGTGGCTGCTTACATGTTTGCCAAAGCGTATGCGAGCAGGCCGCCGAAAGCTCCTGCTATGGTGCCCGACATATACCACCAGCAGATTCTGCGAGGCAGCTCTTCGCGACGGTAGTACATGGTGATGAGGAGTATACTTCCCGGAGAAATGCCAGCTTCGAAGATACCAAGAACAAACCGACATGCGACCAGACCACCGAAAGATCCTGTCACGCCTTGACAAATGGCCATGAGCCCGCAGCCGAACAGCAAGAAGCTCAGCCAAACGCGTGGAGTGATGCGCTTCAAGATCATGTTGCTAGGAGTCTCGCAGAGGATGAATGGAATGAAGACGATGAACAAGGCGATGTTGTAGTCGTGTTTGACCATGTGAAGGTCGGTCAACATACCCTCAATCTTGGCATTCGCGATGTTGACTCTGAGCTCATATCGTCAGTCCTGAATCATCTGCAGAGTCGAATAATTTAGGCTTACCGGTCGATGAAAGACAGCATGAACATAACAGTTGGAGCAGGCACAACCCACCAGTCACACTTGCGTACGACTCTTCTCTCAATATCAGGATCGATCTCTCTGATCCTCTCAATGGATTCCAGTGAATCATTCTGAGACTGCTTCAGGGACGACTTCCGAGCCTTCTCGTCGGCCAAAGGAAGAGGCACTGTTAGAGCTTCTGCCATGGCGCTCTGATACCAGCACGAGAGTGTGGTGAACAAAGAAAAGATGCGGGGAGCCCTTGAAAACGGCAGATAACAGAAAGCCGAAGAGTGTAACACCGGAAGAAGGGTAATGGGGCTGTGAGGTCTATTGGGAATATATATGACTGTGGCCATGCCATGCGACACATCATCTTCCCGTCCTTGCCCTCTCTACCATGCACGCACACGCTATGCCAGGCAAGAACGCCATCGTACCGCCAGTCTATCGAGTTTTGGTTCATCGAAGACGATCTCTCACATCCAGCGAGCCGCAGTATCCGAGCACCAAATATCCACACTGTCAGGAACATTATATGTGCCAAGCGGGATAAAATGCAGCGTTCCTGCGTAGACGATCCCAAGAGGGTCAAGTTTTCGGGTTTTCGCAGTCACCCCATAGGAGGTTGTGCAGAAAAAGCCAATGTTGAACTGATGGCGTGCAGCTCGTGCAACATCACAGTCTCATGCCCACTGTAGTCGGGTGCTGACGCAGATCGTCTGGAAAGTTTTATACTTGGCCTCGGAGCATTGGATGCCAGCCCACAGGCAAGGACCCGTGAAGTTGGTCGGAGGGGCGCTTGAAATCAACCTCGGCTTCCAACTGCCGTTCCCATCACCAAAACAACACACTTCATGCGACAACACCGAAGCCGTCACTCCTGACCGTGAATGTTTTCAAGGTTACAGAAGCACAATTTACGAGTATGGGGAGGCTTTGCAAACAAAATCGAACCGACTGAGCGCTGAATCTGAGCGGCCCGACCGCCGAGTACGACTCACACCCACCCACCTGGCCCTGTATATCGTATCAAGACGATTCGGTCCATCGTTCTGTTACAGGTGGGAACGGATGTCTACAGAGCCTCCCGCAGAACACCGCTCCTCATAACCAGGTAAAGCTCGAAGATCTGGTATCACGTCTCGGGAGCCTGCATTTCTGGTGTGACAGTCACTGCTTGATTGCGCGATTATGTACTTTTGAGACGGCTCGTCGCGCAACCACCAAGTCTTGGATTTCCCTCCGGTCATATCGTACAGGCCAGCGCTATCAGTTGTTGAGATGATTTTCATGGCGCTTCTGCAATGCCCTGACAAAGCGAAAAGTGGCTGCTTGCTGTACTGCATTGCTCACTCCATTGTTAGCCCAGGCAATCAACATGGACAATCTGCACGACTTCTCAACAAAACCTTGCAGTTTTGGGAAAGGTGCGCAGGTCTTGGGTATGACATGGGCACTGTCATATCGGCGTTACAAGAGACATGCGAACAGAGACATCGACCACGAGCATTCTCGATCCATGATGAAGACGTCAAAAAAGCCAGAGCTAACTCCAGTGAGTATAGCTTCGGATCTGAAGAAACTGCCATGATGCTGACGAGAAGCATGATGCGCTATTGGGTCGTGCAAGAAGTTTTTGGAATACTTTGAACAACATCACGCTGCGCGATATTGTCTCATCCCAAGCTACGAAACAGAGAGAAACCTCAGAAAGAACGAGCAATGACGTTGGCATTGCCTGAGATGTCCAGCGATTAGATCCGAGGTCCCCAGTACACGTAAAAAACGACGGCGACCAGTCGGAGATATTACTGATCGCGGACTTCACATTGCCGCTCAGCATAGCAATGGGTCTGGGTCATTGAGTTTGCGCTGAACTTTCTACAGATTATTTCACCTGCTCCCAATCAGTGTGTACAGCGATGCTTTCCAACGGCGCTCCATACACTTTCTTCCAGTCTAATGAACGCATGATGTGATGCAGTTTGTCGAAGGTGAGGTTGTGGTTCTAGCTAGGCCACCGAAGAGCATTGGTTTGCAAGTGATTATTTTGTTCATCAGGCCTGTCTTTCGCCAGGAGAGCTTGGAAAAACAGTTGTTCGTGGTTGAACACAAGTGGATGCGCATCGCAGTTGTCAGGCCATCCTAATTCTCACAAGTTACGTCTCCAAAGCGAGCTCGGGTCCTTGTTCTCATAGAGAGACTTGCATGTCAACGCAAGACTAGCGACGTTGTGTGCTGGTAAGTGTTCGGCAATGTCGAGGACTAATTCCAGCGGAAGCTCATTGAAAGTGCGAAAGCTTTTTGCCATTCTGCGTGGGACGGGAAGGAAAGAGGGATAGGGGAGTGAAGATAAAGATAAGAAGTGGTGGGGCTGTAAACCTTTATGACTTTTTGGGCGCACTCTCACCGGAGCTGCATCAGACATGGAAGAAACTCTGCAATCCTTCAGCTATATACGCGTTAAGCCTTGGCAGGGGAAGACTCAAAAGTTCGAACTTCAAGGAAGGCGCCAATTCTCGACAATCCACTGTTGTCCGCAGTCTCGCTCTTTCACCACCCATCACGAACCAGAATCTCGAGGAACCACAAAATGAATATAAAAAGTCTCAACCCCATGGTCGACTTTCGATATCGGCACCTTCGAAATTCGAAGTTGTACGTTACTTCATCATTCTCATCTATCTTGCTCAGTTGCTGCTACTTAGCGGTCTCTAAAAACAACTCAATGCGTCATTTCACTACCCACACCCGATGTTCTTTGCAGCAACGCTCGTCGCAAGGGCCGTCTTGAAATTTTCTTCGCTTGTCTACGTCAACTTATATAACTTCGCCAGGCGACACGTACCTTGATACCTGGATCGAGTCTCAAATCACCATGACGAATTGTAAACTTCGTTTACCATATATCCTGAAGCAAGTCTTGCTCCATCGTCGACGAAAAACCAAACTTCCAGTGCGAATTCAAGATCTGCCCATCGATGTCATACTCTGCATCCTGGATTTTCTGGACCCCGTCGATCGTACCCTCTTCGCATACACATGCAAAGCCTTTCGAGTAGATCCAATTATCAAGCACTCCTGCGGTGATTGTTTCGGCGTCAAGACAAGGACACTCCAGTTGATCAGGATCTACGGCTGCGAGTGGTGCTCACCAGGCCGCTGGGCAATACTCTGCAGAAAAAACGGCTGGCATACAAAGTTACGCGATGGCAGTATGCTTGTTTTCCCTGAAGCTATGCTAGATGCCATCGCCATGACTATGAGCAAACGACTGTTGCAGCCGGCCTGTCTGGCTCGAAGCTTCCTCCTGGACGTGCGGTATCCCAATTTCGAGAAGTCGCTACTCAGAGACCCTGTGTTCATTTATACGGTGTTGCCGTTTCTGTTGTCTTCTCTGGGCTGGGTGCTGGTGGTCGCGTGGCAGAAAAGAACGCGTGTGAAAAAAGTCGTTTTGAAAAGTGGTAGAAAGGTATGGACAATGCATCATGATCATCAAAACTTGAAAGTTGCTCTTTCTGATAGCTATGCAGGTGCATATGATCTCGCCCAGTGAAGACTATAGTCACGATAAGTGGCTAACGCTCCCTGTCTGCCTGAAACACTTGAAATCTGCACACAGGATCGTGTACTCTTCAAACGATCCGTTCGACGAGTCTGGTCACGAGTAGTCCTGAAATTTTGATCCAAACTAGGAAATATACATCTTCGTATCGGACTAAAAATCTGGTCGTGCGACAAGGAATAAAGATCTGCTAGCACGAAGCATTACGGAAGCTCAATCCTAGTGTGATTATGAGAGGTCTCGCACTCTACTGGGCATTTTCAACAACCTGGAAAGTATCCTGCAGTTTGACAACGACATCAACAGGCGCCGGGTTCGCTGAGATAGCGCTTGGTGTATTTTGGATACCGGCATCCAGTTGCTTCATGACACCGTCGCATGCATCTCAGAAGCATCTTGCCTTTCGATGGTTTGGAATTTGGTTTTCAGGCAGCCAGGCCACCGAGAGTGTAGTAGTCTTATCAGCGGAATCTGGCTCTCTTTGGATGATCGCATGAATTTGGAAAGCATCCTGCATCTCAATCAACCAGATGAAGGAGCAAGCAGATTACTGAGAGTGGTGGGTTCGCTGGCGGCAAAGCCCATGACCGCCCACGTTGCTTCACTGATTTTGAGCCTGTGTTTGGCGCTGACATACGAATGCGCGCATTTGAGTCTGTATTCTACGGAAATCCTCAACACCCTATCAAGGAATCACCATGTCACAACCTTGCATCTCAAAAAAGCCTTGCCTAACAGCACACTTTATCACAACAATTTCGAAACCAACTACATTGTATTAATTTCTATCAAGCGTCGCAACACTCCTTGCCGATAATGGCAACAGCATTAACTCACCGCATACCACGCATTCTAAGACAACATCTACATCGCCGAACCAAGAAAGTATTACAAGACCTCCCCATCGAAATCATCCTCTGCATGCTCGACCACTTGAACCCAGCACAACGAACCCTGTTCTCACGAACATGCAAACAATACCATAAATCTCCACATATAAAACACCTATGCGGACCCCACCACTTCCACCTCCGCACGAGAACACTCCAATACATATGTCTCTTCGAACTCGAATATCACTCTTCAAATCTGTGGATGGATAAACTGAGCACCGGTGCTGTGATGATGATTACTGAACAAATGATGGATGATGTTGTTGGAAGTCTCGGTGATGAAGTCATACAGCCTGAATGGCTGGCAAAGGGTCGTCTGTTCAACAAGTCCTTTGGAGAATGGCACGAGTTCGAATTCATAAACCTCACACTGGCGATTATATATTGGGTTTTATGGTGGGTGTGGCAGTGACATGACGCAGTTTGAAGAGGCCTTTTCAGGAAAGCTGGTTGGAAAGGGGCGGTAAATATTCTAGTCAAGTTATTGTTTTCCCGCAAAAAGATTGTATTCAAAAGAAAAACGGTAATGGCTGACGTGGTTTTGTTGTGGCAGGTGCAGATTATACCGGCGATTGGCAATGACGATGAAGAGAATTTGTGGAGTTTTCCGCTGCCTCTTTATTACATGGAAGATAGAGTGGAGTGGTTGTGAATGTAGAAGATGGAGGTTGGGAAAGTCTCGGATATTTTTAACTGGCCTCCCGTGTGCTGATTTGTCACGCGTATAGCCTTGCAGAAATGCACAATTTGGTATGTTTCAAGGTGGCCTCCACTGAGAGCGGCACATATCAAGTCTTCTCCTCCTTCTTTGGCACGTTTCTTTCCCTCAACATCCTGATCTGCTGCAATCTACTCCTCCAAGTACTAGGCAATTCGCCCATACCCCTATTACCCCACACTCGACAGAACTCTTCAGCATTGAGTGCCAAGTTTCTCACATAAGAACTCAACGCCGCACCGGATACGACCACCGTCTCTGCCGCTGATGAGATGTCAGGGAAATCATGGCGTGTCAAGACGCGGACTTTGAACCATGAGTCTTCATACCAGCCGGTGTTATGCGAACGTGTTCTTGTCTGGATGAATGTTTGTCTTGCTTCAGGCACAACAACGATGTATACGTAGTTGAACTGAGACGGGAAGGTATTGAAATCGAACTCCAACCCGCTGTTGTTGAAGATGATATTGACATAGTCGTTTCCGATATGTGACTTCTTTCTCGTGCACTGAGGGTCCATCTCGCGATTTGTGGGCATCATGGTTGTGACGTGGTAGTTCAGGGTGGTGATTGTATCGCTGTGGCAGAGGGTGCTTCGGCCGTCGAACATGCCTTCGCTAGTATCGAGGCCGGCCATGTTGTTGCGGTTGTTCTGCAACGGCACGCGCTCGCCAAGACCTGCAATAAAGAGATTATAATCTGGAGAGCCGGATATATTCGCCAGAATTTCGTGTTCGTGGGTTTGATTTTCGCCAATGTAGATGACACCAGCTTTGAAAAAATCGATTGGTGATATACGGTCGAATATACCAAGAGCACGACGTGTAGCATCGGTTGTAGGCAGGATGACAACCTCCAGATCGCTCTTGAAGTTGCCGTTGATGGCTGTCGCAAACCTTTCCTGGTAGATGAGATCTGGGGATAGTGGTTCCGAGCCGGCGTAGACAAAATGGCTTTCATCGGTGCCCGAACTCCTTCGCTCGATCACTTCGACTAGTCCGTTGTCGAGGTGGCACTTTATGGTCAGAATACAAAATTCTGAAACCCATGTTTGCGTCACCGGATCTGCTGATGACTCCGTCGTACCGAGTTCCAGAGGGAGTGGTTTCACGACATCCTTGCCAACTGTGACTCGCCAGATATGGTCAACAGTGACGATGGCTTCGTCAAGTACCTGTCCAGATTGGTCGGGGGACAAAAGTCTCTGCTCCATCCAAGGAAAGTGTCTCTTCTGATCTTCTTTGCTCAAGGCGAGGAACCAGAAAGTGATGACATGGTAACTGAGCGCAAAGACGTACTGTGGAATGTCTTCGGTAGATGGACGGTAGTTGCTGTCCACGATCGAAGAGTTCCTGGTAGGTGGCCCTCCCGCTTGCCGTGAGCGGTTTTGTTCGTCAAACTTTTTACCTCTGGCATAATCGATGTAACTGAAGCATACACCGAAGACGGTCTTGATCTCATCACCGTGAAACTGATTGACAAGCTCATCAATTCGTGACAAGCCGGCTAAGAATTCAAGCACATGAATTGCTGAGTCGGACTTTGTAACGATGGTGGACATCTGCGCCACGATACGTACAAGATCTCGACTCAACGAAACTGGCAACTCGTAACAACTCAATGTCAGCGCATTGACACAAGCTATCGTAGTACGATCCCACAACGTTAAACCTCTGACAAGAGTCGTGACGGTATCAACGTTCTCTTTCCGGGGGAAGCGCCAATGGTATCCGATACAGGTTGTGAGAATGTGATACAGACACAAAGCCACGTCGCCTTGTCGTAGATTTGAGGTTTCTGGTGGCCTGAATATCGTTTGAGTCTGTATCTTGTTACAGACGAGGTTCCTTAGCAATCTGATTTCGTAAATGTTCTCGGCAAACAATGACTGGTTAGAGACTTGAGGACCGACGTGAACGATGATGTAGCTGTAGACTTCCCAATCACAGCTTGCTGAATCCAACAGCTGAATGATTGTCTCAAGCCACGATCTCATGTCGAGACTGCAGTCAACACCATCTACCGGTTTCGATTCTGATCGCAGTACAGCGCTCACTGTCGAAGGAGGGTTCTCGGGCAGTCCGTGAATGTCGCCATACTTCCAAACGGGTGGCATTATTGATACACCAGACTGTAGAGATGATCTGCGCGATTGCAAGAAAGGAGAGTCGGCATTTCTGTGAAGAACTTTTGCAAGACTTTCGCCCTCTGAGTTTGCAAGGAAGAAAATTCTGTGATCCAAATCACTTCGGATGCGAAAGAGACCTCGGAGCAACATGACAGTGGACTCGGCTGGTCGCTCAGGGATGGCAATCAATTGAAGAATCTCAGAGTACACTCTCCGCGATCTTTCAAGCTGATCAACACTGCTCCTCATTAACAAGACCACCAGACCAGCATCGGGTAAAATTGACGGTAGCTCTTCGTCTTGTGGTCGATTTGATGAGTTGTCGGTCTTCGTTTCCGTATGGGCTTCAGGCTCAGCGAAGAAGGGTATTTCGATAAGCTCATGGAAGCAACCTGTACGAGCCGATTTGACGAACACGTCCAAAGTTCGATAGAAGATCTCATCGGTTACGCCCAATGTAAAGCACAGCAAAACATGTACCAAATTGCCCCTGAAAGCGTAGTTTGTCTCATTGTCCAGGGCGGTCATCATGAGATCGCGACATGTATTGGTCGCTTCTTCTTCGCCTAGTTGTTGAGCTGTACGCCATGCGGACTTTATAACCCTCAGAGCCTTCTGACGAAGCGTGAGATGACATGATGTGTTGAAAATGAAGTGGTTAGCCAGTTCCTTGATCTCGCCCAGCCAGTTACCAATCGAGATGCGGAAAGAAGACGGTTGGTAAGCAGAGATTAGCTTCATCGACTGTTGTTCCGTCAACCACGGCGCCACGTAAAGCGCGATCCTTCGTAGTGTTCTAGACTGCTGAAGACTGATGCCTTCCAGATGCTCCAAGCAGGATATGATGCCACGAACGGTTTCTCTTCTATGCTCGCGATCCTTCAAGAAACGATCCAAACTTCCATCCTCTCTGTTCAGACCCACAGCGAGGGAATCGAGTGGGGCTTTGGCGTTTCGAATAATTGCCTCTTGTATATGTATCCAGTCGGGTGCTGCAAGAAGTTTCTGTTGCATCTCTGTGTCCTCAACAAGAACCTTCACGAGGTCCAAACGTAGCCTAGCATAAGCCGACGCGATCTCGTCCGGTACCGTTCTCGCAAGTGCATCCATTAATCGGTTGATGTCCAAGTCGATTGAGTGGCGCGTCGTTACATTCTCTAATGACAATTTGAGTAGTTCAGCAGCTCCGGTGGCCTCTTTAGGGCAGGTGTCCTCATCCTCGAATCTCTGAAGAAGACTTTCGATTGTCTCGTCCTTCAGATGAGTATTCATGAAATATGAAAAGGTTTTGCTTGTCTTCTCTTCGAGACCTTTTCTTCCTCTCATGAAACACAAGGTCCTGGTAGCGTTCGGTACTGCCTGTTTGGGAATGTGGGTGTAGATGATCAAGGTGCCCAGAATATCACATATCTTTTCAGGATCGCCAAAAGCCAGTCTATACCGTAGATTGAACATTCCCTGGACTAATGATGTGATGTCCGAGTCGCGAAAGAACCTGGCATTATACTTGACGAGATTATTAACCAAGTCAAGTGAGGTCGATACATTCGAGCCAGATTCTCGTGCTTCGCTCCTTTTGATATCTTTCAGAGCAAACTCGGAATCTGCTTCGTTGAGCAGCGCCGGTATCAAGCCCGTTAACAATGGCTCAAATCCTTCGAGCTGGCGGCCGTTGTCGGTCAGTATCGCAAGAAGATAGGAGGGAAAATCGGTATAGCGATTTGTGGTCCCATCTTGATATAGCGTGTAGAAGAAGTGTAGGCGATTTGCTGGCGTACACTCTGGCTTGAAAGCGAGCTTCGCGATGATTTCTAGACCAAGATCCGTCTTTGTAAGCTCTTCTTCACGAAGAAGCTTCTCGGCAGCGCGAAAGACTTTGAGTACATCAGGCACCGGAAAATCCTCTATCGAGTCACATATCCTTTGTTGAAGTTGAACGAGATCTTTTTCCGGGTCATCGGCGTCTACTTCTCGAAGCAGATTTTTGAGATGATATTGTGGCTTTTCTGATTTTGATGAGGCCAAGGATATTGGAATAGAGACTTTTGATGAGGCGCTGTATATCTTGCTTAGCATTGGCATTTTTGAATGATAGCTAAGAGAGCGTGCTGGTAGGATAGAAATTGGGCATGGTCGATGCCCCGCCGTTAGCCGCGTTGACGCGACTTGCCGTCGGCGTCGAGTCGTACAGTGCGAGCACCAAGTGGACGGAAGCTTACCTACTTTCTGTTGAATCTGGGTCTCGGGGCAGCCAGGAAGTTCCTCTCGTACGGGTCCCGAAGGCCTCGAAGTAGAGCCATGATAAGGGGATCGGGTCAGGTCACGGCTCCCTCATGGAGCAAGATGTTTCGCGGAGGCAAGTTTCAACAGATGGCGTGCGACTGAGGCGTGATGAGGAGCGCTCTTGACGTGTGGTCTATAAAGATTCTAGATAATATGATTCTCATGCTGCAGCATACGAATGAAGAATTAGTGGTCGGCGATACGATAGCTATCGTGAGGGTGTCATAGTGATTTGTATGAGATAGACTCGAGAATGTGGAGAAGTTGTGGAGGAAGGAGTCGATAACGAGCGTCACGGGTCTCCTATCGAGCACAACTCCCGATGTCAGCCTGACTGTTGCAGAAAGAACTATCATCTTCTCACAGAAACTCGTGACAAGCAGACTGGAGCAGTCAATATATGTGAATCTACCTGGCGTGCTTCATCTGTCAAAGCATACTGAGTCACGCCAACATGGTCTTATCTGAACGGCTAAAGCTACGCTGAGTAGGAAAGCACATTGCGCTTGCTAACAAAACCCCGGAGGAGCAGCGGGCAGGGAAAGCGGTGATTGGCTCAGGGTAACAGTCAAGTACCTTTGTTATTACATCTTGGTGCTCGTGCCAAACAAGCATGGTATAGCAATACGCACCGTGTCATGAGGATATGTCAAACGACCCTCTTTCACCCATCGCGCCGGCGCGCGTGCGGGTGCTCGTCCTTCCTGCCGGGCGCATCAAGAAGCAGCGCTTTATGACCTTCCTGGACCGACTACACCAACATGACAGCGTACGACTAGGAGACATCAGCCCCGATGGCAGGTCCAGCAAGACCATCTTCTCGCCTCTGGCCTTTCCGAATGGTTCGCTCCTATACAACTTCTCGACCTCCATGGCACCGCCGTCGCATACCCAACTGGCCCCTTTTGACTTGTTCCGAGAGCCCATGATGGTGCTGGGCATTGCAGATGCTCTAGAATACGAGTCTTCGCCCAAGGATGAACTACAAGAGGTGGCAGACAAACTGGCCGAGCAGTTCCCCAAGATACTCGTCTCACAACTGCTCGTCATGGACTGCACAGCAGAGCAGCAAGAGAGCTGGAGTCTGGACTCAGCCATCTGCGTACCACCCTCGCATGCTACAAAGACAACCACCATGAATACCATCATGTGCGACATCTCGGCAAAACTACTGTCAGAGATGGGAACATACGCGACCGCCGTCCAGGCTCTACCCAGTGTCCAGTCGCCAGGAGCTGCTGCCCGCCCGTCCGACTCTCGTCCGCATCTCGATCGCTCATTGTCGCTAGCTTCACGTCCAGAGTCGCCCGCCGATCCCTCTGCTGTCCTTTCGCCCTCCGACACGCATCCTTCACGGGGTCCACCCACGAACTTCGATGAAATGGGAGCACACACGAGGTCTGACAGCGGTAAGATGGCGAATAGAGATCGCATGTCGGTTCAAGCATTCGGCTCGACCAGCGCACAAGAAAAAGCAAAGAACAAGGGCAAGGCAAGAGTTGGTATCGTTGTTGGCAATCTCTACATGCTGGCCGGACGCTGGAACGATGCATGGCGGGAGCTTGTCGAGAACACAAACAAGGCCCGTACTGCTACAGACTATCTGTGGTATGCCAAGGGCTTGGAGAGTATTGTCGTCTGCATGCTACTGCTCATCTGGTCTGGTTTCGACTTTCCCATCCCTGCCATCTGCAACTCTGGCCCCGACAGATCTTCCTCACTCATATCTTCTGCAATCACCAGAGATGGCGTGCCGCCCATTGGTCAACAGGAACCTGCCGCCGCCAAACAAGCCGCCTCGAGAGCTTCCAGACTTCTACCTGATCTGGTGCCTATGATCATATCGATTTATGAGAGAACGAACACACTGGCTGGCGAGCCCATGTCTCCTGTTGCATATTCGGAGACTGTCTTGAGAATGTCTAAGCTGCTGGCCTTCCTCCAAAACGCAGGTGGCGAACTAGACTCCAATGTTTTGCAAAAGATCGCGTCTACCTCGAGTCGCTCTCTGTACCAGCCTAAAGTCAACGCGGGCTTCTCTGGCGGCATTTCGAAACATGCTATAGCTGATATGGCCCTTCGTGCGTACCCACCGCCAAGTGCTGGCGTTCCTCTCGCCGATACAATAGCTATTCAGTCAGGCATAGTTTCAATCTTGTCCATGCTTGGGCTTGAGCGGAAGAAGGCTGTCATCGTGAAAGAGATGATTACGTTACTAGTACCAGCCCTTGTCCAAGCCAGGAAGGTTGGTGCTGCTGAGATGGGTATTCATCCCGCTGCGAGCCTGTCTGCTGCCTTTGGACCTGGTATTCCATCTGCAGCGACCAATGACGAACAAGTAGGTCTTGGCAATCTTCTACGAGATCTGCATGCTACTTATGGTGCTCGTGATCGCAACCATCTTGACTTGACGAAAGGCGCCTCAGACGCTGGCCAAGAGAATGCTGTTGATGTGCTCATCAATGCCATGATTGCCTTGACGACTCAGTCTGCAGGCACCAAGTCATTTGGCAGCATCAATCTCAAGATCGACATACTTAGAGCATGCATCGACTTTTGCGAAGCGTTGCCAGATCTTCCAGGTGTTGTACATTTCTCGGCTTTGTTATTGCGAGTTGTTGGTCCGCAGGGTACCATGACTGCACATGAGCAAAACCGCCGCGTAACGTTGGTTACTGAGGAACAGCTCAGATTGATATCCAATATGTCACGAACGATCAACGCTGCCAACAAAATCGGCTTGCCAGATGTGCGAGCTTTGTATTGGGACGACTTCCTAGTTCGCGATGTTCAATGGATCGATGATACAAACAACGAGAAGCTGCGTGAACGACACAAGTCTGACCTACTATTCGATTCCGGCAACAAGCCTGGCAAATCGCCATTTCTATATAATCCTTTCGTCAAGGAAACACACAAGACGGAAGATAAGATTGTTGTTGTGGGTGAACCTGCAGAACTGGTCATCACCCTGCAGAATCCTTATGGCTTCGAGGTCAGGATTGACCGTCTATCTTTGGTGACAGATGGTCCAGCTATCGAGGTCGACGAGCATCCCATTACCTTGGGCCCTGCCCGACTTCAGGATGTTGTGGTCACCGCACGCGCCAAGGACGAAGGCCAGATCAAGATTCTTGGATGTTCTGTCCATGTGTACGGCTGCAAAGACCAAGTATTCCCAATCTACCAGTCGCCGTGGAAGCCCGACTTTCCCAGCAAGGTGAAGGAACTTGGTCTGTCGGCTCGTGACCCAGCATCCGCAACACGAGCAAGAAGCTCTAAAGGTCGCTCATCAAACCCAGTCCTACCTCAACCAACTACAGTATCTGCTGTGGCTATTCAAGCTCAGCCACATGTCGTACTAGACAAACTCAACCTTTCTGAATCCGCCTTGATGGTCTTGGAAGGCCAAAAGAAGACTTTCCAGATCACTCTTCGAAACACCTCAGCACACATCGCCGTCGACTTCCTCCACATCTCTTTCGATGATTCTCTCACGTCATCCATACATACTGCCTTGGCTGCCAAAGAGCTGACCAAGCCGGACATGTATGGACTTGAGCTTGAATTATCAAACAATCCAACGTTCTCATGGATTCGTTCTGGTGGCGGTCAAAACATGACGATCCCGCCAGGCGAGAAAGCAACATTCGAGATAACTGTTCTTGGCAAACCAGGTCTTGCGGCTGCCAAAGTGATGTTTGATTATGCACATTTGGGCAAGCCGTTTGCAGAAGTTGAGGGACGGGCGTTCACCCGCCAAGTCGCCGTACCCATTGACATCACTGTCAATGCGAGCATACAGCTTCACCGCATAGACTTCTCTAATTTTCCTGCTGATTACGCTTGGACGAACCGAGGACTGCAAGAGCAAGGTCAACGACCAAAGACACCTCGCTCCCCATCGCACCCGGTAGAGAAGGGCAGTGATCGATTCCGAACGCTGTTAGATCGCGTCGGCTTGGAGTCGAGCAATGAAGAGCACTGTCTGCTACTTCTCGACTTGCGCAACTCATGGCCAAACCCTCTCACAGTATCTGTTCAAGTGCGCTCTTCGTCCGCTGATGAAAGCTGGAATCGTGCCTGCACGGTTCATGAAGTGGTACATCCAGGTCACATTGCGCGACTCGTGCTATTACTGCCTCGCCTCCACATTGCCAATCCTTACGCTCCTATACCCATCCTATCTCAGCAAAATCAACGACAGTTTGTAGTTTCTGCCGACGGACCGGTATCTGCAGATCTTGAACGCGCCACAAGAGAGCAGTTTTGGTTCAGAGAGGAAGTACTGAAATACCTTCGCGGTACATGGGAAGAGAAGGGATCCGACCGATGCGGCAACATTGATCTCCGTGGTCTGAGGATGAGCCCGAAAATGATTGATACCATACGTCTGCAAGACATTGATATTCGTATGACCATCGTACCCACAGAGAGCGAAGAAGTGCAGCAGACTGGCCGCAGCAAGTTTGTCGTAACAGCCGAGAGCTTACTGACGTTACAAACAACAATCCACAACAGAAGCAATGGCACCATCCAGGCACTACTACGTCTTCAACCGACACTCGCGGATCAAAGCAACTCGGAAACAAGCCTTGACATTTCTCGCCGCCTGCTCATCAGCGGCACATTGCAGCAGTGTACGCCTACCCTCTCACCCAATAGTTCCGTCACTCTCGAACTCGGCATCTGCCCACTAGTAAGCGGTGAATTTGACATCAGTGCTCTGGTGGAAGAAGTCACTTTGCCAACCTTCGAAGTCAAAGAAATCGGCGAAGTCGAGACCGAAGACTTCGAAGCAGGGAAAGAGGGGTTGGCGAGGAAAGAGCGACGTGTGTGGAGGGGTGAGGAAGGTTGTAGAATTGTTGTTGTTTAGTATTACCTGGATATGATGATTGGCTATGACATATTGCTTGTTGTTATGCAGACATGGGGCTTGCTGAGGGATTGCACAAACGCTTGCACTGCACCAGTATTGTCCACCGAGAGACTGCCGAGACTCAAATTCCAATGAAAATTTGACGTGTGCAATACAAATGTGCATTTTCGGCGGCATTTTGTTAACTTGCATCCGTTTGTGGCAGCTTGGCTTCGACAACCTCTGATAATGACGACGATTGAGCAAGTTAGACGCTGCGACCAATCTTGAATTTCAACCTGACTCTATATCAGTATCATTGTACAAAACGACACCAGCGGATTGTCTGATCAAAATGCTCCAGGCACTGTCTCAGAAAGCTATCAAGTACGTGGCTGGATGGTTGCTCCTTCAGTCGCACTTCGTCTCGTATCTCCTCTCAAACCCTTGTCGTGCTCCGAAAGCTGCAAAAGGTACGCTATTGACCGTCAAAAGTTTTCGAAAGTTCGGCGATCTCCCAATCGAAACAGTTTTGGGGATAGCCGAGTACTTGCCAGCACACAGTGTTGCCAGCCTTGCATTTACATGCAAAAGCCCTTCATCGAAACGAATTATTGCGTCAAAATTGGAGACCCGGTCTACGAAAACACAAGAGCAGTTGCGCATGTCGCAAATGCAAAAAACACAAGTTATTGTTTCGCACACTTCGGCCTCAAAAAACCCATGAGTGCCTTTTCTTCAGACAACTTCTTAGCCAAAGATGTTGCAAGCAAGGTCCACTGTGACATGTATCGCCGATGTCATGAAGGCCGCCACATTTTGACCACTACTGGAATCTCGGAACAACCTCAATCATCAGAATGTCGAAAAGCGAGAGCTCCACAGCTGGGAGTCTTGCAATGGCCTCTGTGAGACGTCGAGATTGGCTTTGATGATGTGCAGCAGGTCATGCGCCGGCGGACTTGGAATACTCCATACGGTGCGTCTTTGGAAAGCGTCGCCGTAAGCAAGGACTGGCAAGCAGTATGAATGGATTCTCACAACATCCCTGGAAAAGTGGGTTCCTGAAGTTTGATCTTCAACCGGAGATCATTTCTGGCATCCTTATGCTGCACACTTGTCATCGACTGTTCTTTGGGAAGGAGCCCTTCGCTCGAGTCGTCGATGACAGATATTCTGCAAAATGGCAAGCTCGTTGCAGATATCGTGAAGCGTGACTTTTAAATAATGTCAAGGAGAATCCATGCGAGTATCTCAGCAACAATTCGGACCGTCTTCACGAGATCAATCGAGCATTGGGTAAGTACACATATATCGAGTTCGAATCCACGCCTCGAACATCACCGCTCTCCGTCCGGGACACGCAAAGTCAAAGCGTCTGCTGATTCGCTCCACGGCGCTGAATATGTCGAATGCCGTAGGTCTTCTCGGTGCCGGTCATGTCTCACAAACTGGTCAATCATCATGTACGACCACGAAACACGAGGGCTACCAAATTGTTCTTGATGCTTGGACAAACATCGCCGCCTGCAAGGTGCCATACTCTGTGGCATGGTCATGTGCATCTCGTGCCTACGGCAAAATATGCCGTTATTTACCTGCGGATGGTGTAGAAACTCCGGTACCCTCAGGATATTCTGGATGGACTATGTGTTTATTCCAGCGCTGTTAGTGATCATTGGAGAAACTATTCTACTAAAGAGTTTGAGCGAGCATCTGATGCGTCCGGTCATGCACGGACAAGCCAACTCGACTGACAGGCTGGAGAAATCGCTTTCGAAGAACAACTACAAATCGTGAGGATAAAGGTGCAAAAGATCTATGATCGTCTAGACGTCTTGCGGATCTGAACTAGAACGATGGCGCGGGGACTCGTAGAACTATAGATTGCATGTTGTCATGCGGTGGTCTAGGATACTCCAGACCTTATATGATTCAGAGATGGAGTTAGTGAGTTGCTGCGTTATCACGCATCTCTCGGCGCATTATGACGTTGGTAGGAAGGGATTAGTCGGTACCTATGATCTTCCCGCAGTCAAATGACAAAGTATGCCGATGTTAAAATATATAATGTCTTTACTTTTGGGAAGATCGTGAAACGCTCAAACAGGCTGCTTGCGGACATTGAGATGCGCAAAGTTCAGAGACGAATCGAACTGAAACCTCTAACATGCCTTTTTCCCGAGCGCATTGGACTTTCCATAGATCATCAATCAAATCATTCATGCCCTCCATAAACGTAGACGTAGAGAACCAGAAACTTCACACCCGAACCGAGGATCCCTAGACACAGACTGCTCGTCGATCTAGCTATCGGAGACATGATGCTTTTGGCCAATCCAGCACTGAGAGCCGGTGCTCGCTTGACCATCTCTGTGGGACAAAACCAGAAGGAGAATAAAAAAGGCATTGCATGCTAACGTGATTTTTCCGTGCTCCCCTTAGTCGCGACACTAAATCCCACACTGCGCTGGCAAAAAAACTGCTGCAGATCCCAATGGCTAGAATGCAAGCATTTGTATACCCACATCAAATCAATCCAACCTCCCAGAAGAAAACAAGACGGCTAGCTTATCGCAGCGGCAAACCCGTCCCTCTGTTTCGGTGCTCGCGTTGGAATTACCAATAACCCGAACGAGCGCGCTGCGCCACTGGTACCGGCAGCCGGCATTGACAAGTCTCTTAAAGTATCAGCAACCGGAACAGGTGCCAGTGGTGACAGGTGACCTACAGTGAGTATTGCGAGGGGAAGCGATCGATATATGCAGGTCAGAATATACGAGTGCGTTGAAGTGAAAAGAATGAAAAATTGTCATAAATAATCGTATCAGCAAAAAGAATGCCTGCCTGCCCACCCTACGTGTTTCCCAAGACCCTTCGCTCGCAGCCACAAACGCCAATGTCATGTCCACATGTGTCTCCCGTCCAATATCTACTTGTCATCCTTGGTAGGCTTCTCCACCCTGGCGAATTCCCTGCTGAGCAAAGCCCTCAATTCAGGACTAACGATCCTCTCCTTCTGAGCGGCAGTAGTAGTGCCAGCTTGACCAGCGCCCTGCGCATCCGAACTCGAACTCGCTACAGCAGCAGTTTTACCATCATGCCCTTGCGGTCCCGAATCCAAAGATCCAGCGGTGACAGCTTTCCTCTGCCTCAATGTCGGAGTAGGGAAATGATCTTTGCGATCAATAGCTTCCACGGTCCTTTGGAACCTCCTAAACAGCGCTTCAGCTCTGAGAAGTGTAGAAGGCAAATCGATAGTATTGCTCAATTCATTCACATATTTCAACACCTCATCAAAGCCTTTGAGATGCTCCATGATGACATCGCGATGTTTCTCGAGAATGGCCACGGCGATGAAGAGGTGGAAGTTTGCCGAGAGGTAGTCGGTCCATAATCCTTCCCAGAGGCGAAGGACTTGGGGAAATTCGAATTCGCGTTTGTACCATACCAACAACATGCGGAAGAAGAAGAAGAAGTTTGTGCTATCGACGGATTGAAGGTGGAGGTATAGCTTTGGGTCGAGGAGTTGGACCAGATGGTCGAGAGTTGTGAGTTGGAGACGCATACCACTTTGATCGCGGAGGAAGTTGCGTTCCTGAGAGTATTAAGATCAGCAAAACAAACGGCACGAGGAAGTAAAAGAGAGATTACTTACCATGCGATTCATGAAGTTGACGAAACCCCAAAAGGCTACTGCATCATCTTGCATGACTGCATAGATGGGAGCGAGCAAGTCACTCATGCCTTGGACATAGCCCAAGTCCTTGTTGTATTCATTGTAGGTTAGTAGCATATCCTTCATCTGCTCGAGATGAACATTCGTGCCGACCTCGGCGAACGGAGAGGATGGATCTGGATGAGGAATGTCCTCGCCAGCGAAAAGTGGAATATTACGATCAGTTCGGTGAACATCCTTTTCTACAGCACGGACCCCACGAAATGTGGGCAGATATCAGTTACTTGCGAGGTGAGGGAGAGTGGGGGGTTGAGTGCAGCTTACCTATGCGCATCTTTTGCTCCTTCCACCACTCGCGCTCTTCAAGAGTGCCATCTTCATCCGTCATGCGGTCCCACCAGGCTCCCTTGAGGCGAATGTACTCATCATTGAGGCTGTTCATCTTCGCCTTGCGTTCATCTCTGGTACTGTTCCAGTCATGGACGCCCAGGAGGAAGAGCCAGGCTTCCTTTCTGACACCATCATGTGGATGCAGACCTCCGTGGAAAACACGCTCCTTGACCTCATCAGGTGTGACATGAAGCTTTCCATGAGAATCGAAGAAAGCATTCCACTCCTTCTTGGTGACGGGATCCCTCTTCTCATTGAGCTCAAGATTTCGCATGTCAACATCGAGAATCTCAAACTCGCCAAGCTCAGTGTCTTCATTCTCGAGCAAGTCTTTGGCTGTGTAGATACGCTGACTCCTGTCGCGCTCACTCTGTTCTGCAATTGTCATGGCCCATCTTGCAAGATACAAGCGAGCACTGTCAAACTCTTCTTGCACCGTCTGGACCTGAGGATTTTGCATGATACGACGCAGCTGAGGAGGCAATTTGGGATTATCAGCAGCAGCCTGAGCAGTGCGACGAGTGAAGGTAGTGACTTGACTGAGCTTCTCCAACACAGCCCAACGAGAGTCCTTCAGGAACTTTGCAACGGGATCCTCCTTTTTCTTTTTTTGTGGTTGAGCATTGGGACCTTCCAAGGCTTGCTGAACCTTGTCAGGTGTAGGTTTTCCAGACTTGTTTGTACCAAATCCAGTGCGGTCGGCGTCTGAGGGCTCGACCAGGAAAATGTTGGGCTCTGGAGAGCGCTCGACGTTGAGGTGTCTTTTCAGCCATTGCATGACCTGATCGCCGCCCCAGAACAGGTTTCCGCTCTCTCCGAAAGGATCGAAATTCTCTCGAGCGAGCTTCTTGCGGTGGTTGATGGTGGACTGACATTCGCTATCGTGGAAGAAGAGTGCAGGGAAGCTGTCGCCAGAACGAGTGTTGATGACGAGACTGCCAAACCACCATCCTGCACTGGGAGGGCGTACTTGGATGGAGTAGATCTCGCTGGCTTGTACGGCGAACGGGTATGGGCCAGGAGTGGTGGTGTGAGCAGAGGAGATGGGTGGAGGAGAAACGAGGTTCTTGGTAGGAGCATCCTTGTCATCCAAGTCGACCTTGTTGTACGTTTCGAGCTGGCCCTGACTCTTGAGGGAGGCGACGGGCGACCAGCCTAGGATGAGTGACGACGACGAGATTTGACCCGACGAGGAAGGAGCGGATGAGGAGGAGGGCGATTTCTGTTCGTAGAGGGCAATGAAGCCATCGATATTGTCCTTGGAGGAGGGCGAGGGATGGACAAAGACCTTGCTCTTTGCGTAGAGCAGCTTGACGCCGCGCGAGGATGACGATCTCCGTCGCACGCTGTTGTAGTCGCGTTCTTCGTCGTCGCTCATGTCGTATACTGATGCAGGTGGACTGCTGTTTCGTGATGCTGCCATTTTTCTCAGGTGTATATGCGTAGGTTATCGCGCCTTCAAACTGCTGCCTTGATGCAGATGACCGATGGGGCCAGTGACGTGTGTGGGGTAACAGGAAAGTACCCCTCTTTCAACTATTCCAGTGCATACCCATCTTTCAAGAACTACTAAGACGTGATCAATCTCCTTGGCTGCATATGATATGGTAATCTGCGTAGTATATAATGCTTACTATCTTGAATGAGAAACATGAAGAGAAATAAAATCCACCGAGTGCACTCTCTCATCTTGGAAGAAATGTGCCATGGCCGTCACATGAGAAACAAACTCCATAACTCCATGCTATTATGACATGCACAACATCAACCTCTGGCAAAGCGACCAGATCCTGCTGGCGGTGGCGCTCCCGCTCCAGCACCATTTGCAGGACTTCCAGTCCTTGCAGCACCCCACAATCTCGCCTTCAGCCTTTCCTGCGCAGTGCCTCCACTGCTTGCTGGTGGCGAAGGATCGGCACCTTGTTGCTGTTGAGCCATGGAGCTCTGATAGCTTCCTGCTCTCTGACTTGGCAATGGTCGAGGTGCTGCCAGTGTATCTCCTCCTTGAGCACGCCCCTGGAACGAGCCACTTCGATCTTGCGCTCTGACTCGCAATGACTGTGGTTGTGGTGATGGTTGTTTCTGACCAGGTGTGTCCCATAGGTCGCTCAGACCGCCTCTTCCTCCTCCTTGAGGAGCGTTGATTGTAGGGAGTTGTTGTGATGATTGTTGTCGCAAGCTGGATGTGAATGAGGATGTCGTTGTCTGTGCTGACGTAGACCGCTTTGGATCATTGGGAAGCCATTGCGGGAAGGCTTTGGCTTGCTCGGTGTAGTATGCGCGCAGAGCACGACACAAATGCGAGTCGTCTTCGGTGTCGCCGTCGACTTCGTCCGAAAGGAGGTTGCGCCGGAGGGTGTTGTATTTGGACGTTGTGTTTGTGAGGATGTTGGACAGGTACGACGACATTATGATTGACGCTAGGTGATTAGGTAGAGAACTGCCAGCAGTTGATGTTGTTTCTTGCGACAAGTCGTCCGTCGGGTTGATGTTGTGCGAGTGAGACGATCATCTTCCACGAGATTGCAGAAGGTCTGCCGAGCGGAAGCAACTCGCCCGAGCCTTGGCGTGCCCTTTTGGGTCATCCGAGCATTTTCCAACATGATGCTTCGTCCTCGTCTTCGCCAGTCTTTCCTTTTGCATTCTGACCTTCGTACTACTGCTGTTACCCCGCTGCTCTACTTGCCGCTTTTCTACGTACAAGGTGGGTTACATATACCATGTAGGCTCTCCCAGACATCTCTCATTCCAATTCATCCGCTCTCTGAATCTTCAATCAGAATGCTTGCAACACCTCCTCAACCCCATGACGTCTCTTTACCACACTTTCCCAAGCCAGCCGTGATAAAGAATGCCTCTTCTCAAGAACTTCCTCGTTCAATCGCTCAATCGTGGCTTGACCGTTTCTCTGCAGTCCTGGATTCCGGCCATGCTTCTCGTCTTTCTACTGTCATCCACGAAGACAGCTGGTGGCGCGATCATGTAGCTCTATCCTGGGATCTCCGTACTCTGCATGGTCTGCCCGCCATCATCTCTTTCCTATCTCCTGTTCTCTCATCAATCAAATTACGTCCGTTGTCCCTGGCTGCAGAAGGTGAAGCCTATGCTCCATCTACCGTCAAGCCCATCCCAGAACTCGAATGGATCCAATCCATGTTTACCTTTGAAACCTCCACAGGTCGAGGTCGTGGTTTTCTCCGTCTAGCTCAAGCCGAAGATGGAATCTGGAAAGCTCATATGCTATACACAGCCCTAGACGGGATCAAAGACCACGAGGAATCAACTGGCGCCCGCCGCTCCCATGGTGGTCAAAACTCCAGTGAAGGCGGCAATTGGTTCGAACGACGCCAAAAGACTCACACCTTCGACGACTCTGAACCAGATTGCCTCATCATTGGCGCAGGACAAGCAGGACTAAACCTCGCAGCCCGTCTACAAGCACTAAATCTCTCCGTCCTAATCATCGATAGACAAACCCGCGTGGGAGATAATTGGCGCTCCAGATATCGTACACTCGTCACGCATGATCCAGTGACTTACGCACATATGGCCTACCTTCCTTTCCCCTCCAACTGGCCTCTCTACACGCCCAAGGATAAATTGGGAGATTGGTTCGAAGCCTATGCCAGCTTAATGGAACTAAACATCTGGCTCTCCACCTCCATAACCTCCTCTTCCTACTCCCCAGAAACCAAATCCTGGACCGTGGATGTCAAAAAAGCCGATGGCAGCACCAAAACACTACATCCTTCCCACCTCATCCTAGCCACCGGTCACAGCGGCGAACCCCGCATCCCAACCTTCCCAAACCAATCCTCCTTCCACGGATCAATCTACCACGGCAGCGCACACAAAGACGCCACACTCTCTTCCGCAGCAGGCAAAAAAATCCTCGTCGTAGGCACAGGAAACAGCGGCCACGATATCGCGCAAAACTACTTCGAAGCCGGCGCAGAATCAGTGACGCTACTCCAACGCTCTGGCACCTATGTCCTCCAAGCGGAAAAGGGAGGACATATGTTACATGCAGGCACCTATGATGAAACCGGTCCTCCCACCGAAGATGCAGATGTGTATAGTCAAAGTCTTCCTCTGCCCGTTCAATTCGCCCTAGGCCGAAACCTCACCAAAGCGATCGCGGAAGCGGAAAAGGAGAATCTGCAAGGATTGGAAAATGCAGGCTTCCACGTCGATTTCGGCCACGATGGCTCAGGGCTGTTTAGGAAATACATGACCAAAGGAGGAGGCTATTACATCGATGTCGGATGTTCGAAGTTGATCTGTGAGGGTAAAGTCAAAGTCGTCAATTCCCCTGCCGGAATCGCTGGGTTTGGAGAGCATGGTGTGAAGTTGGCAGATGGGAGAGTGGTAGAAGCAGATGTTGTCGTTCTAGCAACAGGCTACGACAACATGCGCACTTCCTGCCGCAAAATCCTCGGCCCCTCCATCGCAGATGCGGTAAAAGATGTCTGGGACTTGGACGACGAGGGAGAATTGAATGCCGTAAGTTCATCGCTTACCCATCATACCCGGACTCGAACTCTTCCCAGGACAATACTGACATTGATATCAAAACAGATGTGGCGACCCTCAGGTCATCCTAGATTCTGGTATATAGGTGGCAATCTCGCGCTCTGTAGAATCTACAGCAAATTTCTGGCGCTGCAGATTAAAGGTGTGGAGGTTGGATTAAACGATATGTGATTTCGAGCCAAACGACACACAAAGCATTCCTTTTCCCTCTCATAAGTATTTGACAGAGAAAGAGAACATTAAAAAGCCTTTTTATACCGGATTTTTCTTTCTCCATGTGCGTCTGGTGTTGCGCTTTTTTTTTTTTTTTTTTTTTTTTTTT